>Ga0310786_10003935_pt1 | contig 21033 bp, 30 predicted proteins | sample AusTroGonzalo_MG_FD_203881 | JGI IMG/M metagenome (GOLD analysis project Ga0310786, IMG submission 203881) | Bovine rumen microbial communities from tropical cattle in Woodstock, Queensland, Australia - Gonzalo_03 (v2) (version 2) | ecosystem: Host-associated > Mammals > Digestive system >... | reverse complement strand
GTGTTAAAGACGTATCATAAGCATCTACTACATCTGAATATGCTGAACTTCCTGTTTGCCCACCGCCAAATAAAGCGTAATTGCCTACTGTTATTGCTTTGAGAAGTTTTCTTGCCGCACTTAATGCGGTAGGTGTTGTTTTTGTTAATGACGCATCATAAGCATCTACTGATGACCTATAGCCCGTACTAGAGCCACCGCCAAATAAAGCATAACTACCGATAGTTGTTGCACCCGCGCTTGCCTTTGTATCGCTTAAATTTGATGCTGTGCCTTTCGTTAAAGACGAATTATATGTGTCAATATTCTTATAATAAGTAGTTGAGCTACCATGCCCACCGCCAACAAGGAAATAATCTCCTACTGTTGTTGCTGCCATGCTTTCAGCACTATTAGTTACTGTTGTAGGTGTTGTTCGTGTAAGTGAGGTATTATAGGCATCAACCTTATTAAGTGGAGTACTATTTGAATCTTGTCCACCGCAAAACAAAGCATAATTACCATTATTGGCACTAGCCAAATACGACCTTCCTGTTGATAATGCTGTCGGTGTTGTTTGTGTAAGTGAGGTATCATAGGCATCAACGGTAGTTTTGGTATTACCACCAGCAAATAAAGCATAGTTACCTACACTTGTAGCGGCAAGATTTCCCCTAGCCACACTCAAAGCCGTAATCGTACCGTAATAACTTAACGTACCACCACCGCCACCGCTTTTCTTGTACCACGGTTTTATACGATATAAAGCCATAAAACCACCTACCTTATGTATATGCGTACTGTGACCGTTGATGCCGTTGTTACTGTCGGCAAGGTTACTACACATTGCCCCGATACACTGGATATGTTGTCGGGTACTAATCCCCATTCAGAACAGGAATAATCAATGTCACTATTTGCAGTAATTGCCGCATTGGTAAACGTCACAGCCGTTGTCTGACTTGTGCTTGTTGTGGCTGTGGTTTCCATGTACTTGGTACCGTCTATGTCGGTCGTAACGCCATCTATCGTTATCTGCTGTTGATGTGTAGCGCTCGATGATGCCGTACCACTTCCAGCCACTGATATTGTCGGGACAGCAGGTAAGCTCGCTCTCGTAACACTAATCTTTCCATCCGTTTCCGATACTTGCGATACATACTGTCCTGCCACCGCACTATCAGAAACGTCAAGGGCGTCTATCGCACTTTTAACCGCCTTACCACTCATACCGTCCGATGAAGTTCCACTATATGTATCTGTAACGGTCGGGATAGACGGCTTGCTAGACAAGTCGTTATATGAACCGCTCGTTGCCACGGTCGCAAGACTAGGCTTACCCGAAAGGCTTGCGTAACTTCCTGTTAATGCCACCGTTGACAAAGGAATGTTCTTCCACCCGCTGTCATATACAAGGGCATCGTTATTTGCCAAACCCGATACCGTAACATCGTTTATATCGTCCACATCAAGGACTACCGTACCCGTCTGTCCATTTACGGAGTCAACAGCGCCGCCACCACCGCCACCGCCAGTAGGTGCATATACATCGGTCGGTGTTCCGTTTATCGTGACCGTTGCTATCTTCTGTCCTGTCGATAGAGACTGACTCCATGATACGGTTGACTTGCCATTCCAAGTCGATTTTTCGGTATCGCTTACAGTTCTATGGTCTGTATCGGGCGTCAAGTCCGCTAATAAACCGCTTGTTGCTACTGTTGCCAATGACGGGAAGTCAGACACTTGTGACTTCGTTATACTTATATTGTCGAATGTGGCTGTCACTTTACCGTCCGATTCAGAAAAAGCGGTTAAGGTTTTCCCAGCACCAGCCGAACCCGTTATTACTCCGTCAAGCGAACCTATCTGACTTGTGACATAAGCGGGAATACCGCCAGCCGATTTTACCGTTCCCGATGAGTCATATTCCGACATAAGCATATCGCCAGTCGATGAACCGCCACCCGATGCGCTTATCTGTATGCCTTTGTCGGGACTTTCAAGCGCCGTAATCGTGACGTTTGAGCCAGCGTTTATCTTAAATGTATCTGAACCGCTTGCCGTGAAAGTTGTACCGCCCGACTCGATATTGTCAAAAGCGGATATATCATCAAGTATCTCCTGTACGGTATCTCCCGTCCGTCCTGTCGGTGCTACCGCCCCTATGCTTGCCGCCGCTGTCGTATCTTCCAGTTCGTCTATCAAGCCGTTATGTTTCGGCACTATAACGCTTCTTGCCGTTTCTTCAAACTTCGCTTGCATCGCCGCCGCTGAAAGTCCTGGCTGGTCGGGAAGTCCTATAACGCCTACACCATTTAGGTCGGTGCTTTCGATTTTCGTAAAAGCCATAATTGCCCCCTTTTAATTATCCTTTATAGTTTCCGTTCTCGACGTATTCTATTGCCAAATCATGTATGCCGAACGGCTCATTAAGGTTACAGTTTTCTATCTTAAATCTGGCCTTGTCTATTTTTCTGACTCTCATTTTGGAACTCATTACAGGGTCGGTCGCATCGTTGTTGAATGTGAACTGCGAGAAGATTATTCCAGAAAAACTAAAGACCCTATTAGAGAAGGATTTAGTCTTAATCTTACTCCAAATACCCCTACGGCAAGAGTACAATGTCACGGTCGATTTAAGCACCGACATAAGACGAACGGCTATATATCTGAAAGCCTTGTTCTTATAGAACAGTCTGCCGTCGAGGTCTGCCGTTTCCCACCAGGCGTTAATCGCTTTGCCGTCGTCATTGTATGATGCTAATGCTGTTTTATCCTTATAAAAACTACATACTTTTCCTGTCGTAGTTCCAAAGTATAAGGTGTTATTCTGCACCCATGCTATTCTTGCGGGAATGTCTGTCAAGTAGAAACATACATACTGTCTTGTCGCATACGGCTCTGATTTATCCGTTCTTATAGGCTGTAAACCGTCAAGCACATAAACCTTTGAATTGACGAATAGGAAGTACATATCGTTAAAGGTTACGGCGCAAGAGTCTTCCAGTCCGTTCTGCTCTAATAAAGAACCATTGACATAGAACGAACGGTTTTGTGAATACTTCTCCCCTGTTATATCCTGCGCCGTGATAGCAAATACACCGCTTCTTGTTAAGAACAACGGCTCTGTCTGTATATACCCAAACGTATCTTGTGCTATCGCCCCAGGGCCTTGTAACGTGTTTATAATCTTGAACGCAGGCTTTTCGTCGTATGTTGTTACGTCGGAGTCGTCACCGCTTTTTGTCGTCTGTCCAACGGCTATATAATCGCCTTCACGAACAATGATGTTATGCTCGGACTCGTTTTCGTCCTTGTGTGCGGCCAGGTAATTGTTTACAAGCGTATATCCAACTATTGCCGACGTATCGCTTCCTAGTTTGGAATAGGAAGTATCAGCGATATATCCAGGGTCATACTGTTCAGAGTGCCAGTCCACGTTAGGATAGTCGGGATTACCAGACAGGAATAATCTGTCCGTTGCGCCATTTACCCCGAACAACGCCCCTATCGTACACTTCTGTATACATTCAGCCTTTGACATAGGCGATGATGCCGAATAATACGCTGTTATATATACGTTATCTTCACCAGTTACGGGTGTCTCTCCAGGGGCAGTATTAAATGTTACTGTTCCATTTGTTCTATCTACGGTAAAGTCTGTACCCTCAACTTTGTCCTGCATGTCGCCGTTTGAGTCCATAACCTTCGCAGTTACGGTTTCAGCGGTCAAAGGAGTGAAGTCTTTAATTAACTGGAACTTCTTTGTAGTTGCATGAGCATTGTCGCAAATAAATCTCTGCTCGAACCCGTCTGACAGAAGGTTTTTGTCTTCGTACTGCCTTCCGTCACCTTCGGGGTTACAGGATATATACATCAAAGGGATTTTTGCGTATGTGCTGTTATACACCTCTGCAAACGTATCTGCATCTGCGTCGTATACCCAGTATGTTTGACCGTCGATTATGAATAACTTGTTCTCAAACTGCCAAGACCTAGAACGATGCTCGTTCATTTGGCTACTGATAAGCGTATAGTTACCAGCGCTAACTGACTTGTATAACTCATTATTTATATGAATAAGCGTTAAGCCGCCTTCTTCGTAGAAGTTGTCTTTCAGCGTAACGCCATACATTTTGAAGTTACGGATTTTTACATTAGCCGTCCATGATGAATAGTCCGTAACATTAACGGTCACAACAATATCGGCTAATTCCGAATCGTCCACGTCATAAGTAGAATGGTCGTATGCAGGGTCAATAACCCTTGCGACATGGATAGTATTCGTTAAGGAAGTATCTACCGTACTAATCAAATCGGTTACGGTTGTTCCGTCCTCGTCCTTGTCGCAGTTATACTTGACGTTAAGGCTTTCAAAGGTTGCCCCTGTCATATCTTCAACGGCTATATCAAACTCGACATAGACTAATCCCTTTACATTGCTGGAATTGACCGAGAATGATGCGTCTGCTGATGCGGCCGATGATGATAATGCGTCTGTCGAGTCGGCATAGGTATACGCCAATGCGTCGGGAGTATACAAAGAACTTTCCTGGACAGTCTGGAAACCGCGATACTCGGAGATAATGTCGGTCGCATCATAATTGATATAGACCATAATATCGGTCAGTTTTAATGTCGCATTGCCAGCCGTTTCGTTTGTTATTTCAAAGGCGTTATATTCTTCGTAAACGTCCCCGTTAAAGCCTACCGCCATGTGAAACGCCTGTGGTTGATTAAGCATATCCAGTTCCGCATCGCACTCTGAATAATCGGCAACATAGGGGTGTATTGAAAGCGCTTTATTTGTTGTATATGTAAATGAAATGTGTGCGCCTACACCTACGGGGATTTCAACGGGCGAATAGATATATACAGAAGACTCCCCTTGTATGGTCAATTCTGCGGTTGGCAATGATGCCATGTTCCTGTTTGCAACAAAATCGCCCGAATTGGTAGACGTGTTAGCAAGAACGTGCGCCCCATAGATAACGCCACTTCCGAAGTCCTTTTCGACTTTATATCCAGTACGTTTACGCACTTTCCCAGGAACGTCCCGTATCATGTTTGGGGCATTAGGCGACATTCTCTCGTCAACACTCGTCCCGTTGTTCGTCATATCAACGCCGAGGAATTGGTCTATATTAAAAATGCTTCTTTTTGGAGAAGCAGGAACTTTGAAAGAAACAGCCATTTATTAAATCCACCCTGTCTCACTTGTAAACTTTTCGTATGCCGAAAGGTTTGCAGAATTAACCAGTCTGTTAAAAGCCACTTCACTTTCGTTGCGGTAAGTCGTGGCTACCCCCATGTCGTCGTCCTTATATAGTTGCGAAGCCATATAAAGAGGAAGAATAGCGTATACTTCGGGGTCAATAGGCAGTTCATAATCATCGGGTGTGTCCAATGTTATCTGCTCTGGATATGCCCTGTAATAAATCGTAAACGAGCCTATCATGTCACGGTCTAATACAAGTGTCTTTGTGCCTTCCTGGTAAAAATCCGATGTTTGAAGATACTTCTGATATGCGCCCTCAAAGTATATTCCCTGCGGGTCTATCATATAGAAGTCTGGCGCAAGCGCCTTCATGTCGTACTTAATCTTGTCGGTATAAGGTACAACATGGTCGTCGTCCGCAAACGTCTGTGAGTATATAGCAATGTTCTTTAACCCCATAGGATATGAAGTCGTAAATACAAACTTTACAGGCTTTTTGTCGGGGTTAGTGATAAGTCCCTTATAGACGGTATAAGCGTCTTTATCAAGGGTAATTGTGTCAACAACGGTGTCGTCAACATATATAGTGCAAGTGCCTATTCCAGCACATTCAAAGTAATAAGACTGGCCTTCGTCCGTCTGATATGAATAACTGTCTGAAAACTCATGTATTAAGTTTGCTTCGCTCTCGGACACAAGGTTCTGAATATCCAGTTGCGTTATCTTGGCTTCTTTGGTTATAAACTTTCCTGCCGTTGCGAGCATAGCCAGCCCTTCATTTGCACAATGCGGCATAGCGGCAAGATAACCCTGCGTTGACTCGTCAATTATAATCGTGTCGTCAGCCGAAAACATTTTTTGCAGTGTAGCCAGTTTTAAGTCATACCATGTATACATAGCGCCCTCTTATTTCTCAAGTCTTGCTATAAGGTCGGCCTTCGTCCCTTTAGCGTCCAGCCCTTTGTCCGCACAAAGTTTCTTCAACTGTGCATAGGGCATGGAAAGATAATCAACTTCTTCGTTAGTTTCTTCTTGTACTTCTTCTTTCGGTTCTTCTACAATAGAAAACTCTTTCGGTTTATCAATTACTATGCTTTCGTAATTCTCACCGACTACCGCAAGAACCTTGTGCATGACTCCACCGTCTTCAAAGGTGTCGCCTACTTTCATTCCTTTTGGTATCATACTTTTCTCCTTCAAATGAAGCCGCCGCCCCAAAATGAGACGGCGACTCCTGGTTTGTAGTTGATTATGAAAGGGTCGTTCCAGCGGAAGCACCGCCCATGATGAACGCTCTCCAGTCATAGAAGCCTGCGGAGAACCTTGTGTAGCCACTCCACTTGAGGTTTCTGCTGTTAATGTCAACTTCATTAGCAACATCAAGCGGTACTCTGTCATAGAATACAGCCGCATTGAGGTCTTTCAGTGCTTCCGAAGACATAAGAATGTACGGTACTTTTTCAGCACTGTTTGTCCAGCGGTGGTCTACAACAAGTTTCCACTGGTTAAACTGGGTGTTGATGTCGTTGTTCGGAGAACCTACAATGTTCTCTGAATGGATAAGCCTCTTGATAAGGTCTTCCAGGGCGGGCGCATTGCCAGGGATTATAATTGTATCGAAGTTATAACCCATGACGTTACCAGACTGGTTCTTGAAGTTACGTCCGATGTTAGCCAGCGTGTAAAGCATTGTAGAGTTGCTACCGAACGCATTTGTGAATACGTTGGACTGCGTAGCAACGCCCGTCTTCTTGCCGAGGTGGTCTGTTGCGAAAAGTCCTTTGCCGTCGCCAGTCGTCTTGTCGTAAGACTTGCCGCCGTACAGGAAGGTCGTTCCTTCTGCTGTGAGACAGTCTGATGCGAACTGCGCTCTTGAGCGCTTGTAAGCACGAACAAAGTTTGCGGCCGCTATCTTCATCATGTCGATGTCGCCGTCGTCCTTTGCTTCCCTTGTGCAAGTAAAGCCCTTGATGAACTGGGTATGCTCGATAAGTTTCGAGAATCCCATTTGTACGTCGTCCTGTATAGCATTGTCGCCTTCGGCAACCTCTACGAAGTTACCAAACTCGGTCATGCTACCCTGCTTCTCACCAAACTTCTTTGATGTCTTTACATTGAAAAGAGCCTTAACAAGTTCATCGTCCTTGTTCTTCTCTGTGTCTGTGTCCTGGATAACCATAGACAGTTCGGTGTCTATTACCTTCCAGGCTTCGTCATTAAGACCGCCATGTTTACTAAATGTTACTGCCATTTCTCATATCCCCCCTTCTTATGCGAACTTTCCTACTACCTTTGCGCCGCTTGCGCCGCCGTCGGTAAGAAGTTCAAATACTCCACTTGCTGACGTAGCCGTAACAGACCCGCTGTTATCGCCAATAGTTACCTTCCAGCCCTTCTTGAGAGAAGTGCCAGTTGCCGCAAGATAGGTTTCCCACTCGTATTCGGGGAATACAACAGTACAAGCAAGCATATCGCCTGTCGTTGCCGTAATGTCCTTGCCTGTGTAAATAAACTCTGGTTTGCTTGTGCCAGTTACAAGAGTGGCCGTACCCGATGAGCCGTATGAAACAGCACAACCATGAGTATAGGTCGTTCCGTTCGTGGCTTCGATTTCCTTTTCAATAGGAGAAGCGCTTGTTTCGCTTCTTAAAAACTCAAATGCCATATCTAAATTACCCCCTTAACTAATGTGTAGTTTCTTTGCGACTGAATTATACAGTTCGCGTATCTGTTTCTCTGTTTTACCTTCACTTTTCCAACGGCTCATAATTTCCGCAGGGACTTCTGTTTCATCAACTTCTGTTGCAACGTTAGTTCCCTGGGACTGTAAATGTGACTTACCCCGCATCTGGTTTATGGCCTGCTGTCTTGCCGCTTCGTTCGTATGCTGGATAAAACTATCAAAGTTCACCATTTTATACGCTTCGACAAGTGATAAGCCCTTTTCTCCAACCAGCCTAACGATAGAGTCAAGATTCGGGATATTAGCCACGTCCTGTATACCCTTTATATTCGGGTCGATTTTGGAAAGTTCGGCTATGTCGTTCTGTAATGCGGCTTCGGCTTCGGTCGCTTTAGAGTGTTCGATAACCTGTTTTGCCTGCATTACAACGGGATTTTGCGCTATCATTCGGTCAATTAAAGCAGGGTCAACGCCCGCTTCCTGTAACTGGCGCTCGTTTGCCTGGCGCTGTTGGACTGCCAAAGCGTCTACATACTCACGCATATTCGTGATAGGCTGTCCCGTAATGGGGTGAGTTATTCCCCTGCACATTGCCGCTATCTGGTTGTTCATGGCGTCCATTTCGCCTTCGTACCTACGTCTGGCATCTTCCTCTGCCCTACGTCTAATAGCCGCGTAACGTGCGTTTTCCTCGGCTGACTGTTCCTGCGGCTCGTCGTTTCCGTTTTCTTCGACTGTTTCAGTTTCAGTTTCCTCGGTAGTTTCTTCTGTTTCCTCTGTCTGCTCGGCGGGTTCAGACACTTCGTTTACGCCTTCTTCGACTTCATCAGCAAATAACTGTAAGTCAAGTGTGAGAAGATTTTTACTCATATTCAATTTTCCTTTCATTTTTGCGCTATTGATGCGATTTATGTACTAAAAAAGGACTCTTTTGAGTCCCTTGTTAGTCGGATAATTATGTTTTTGCCCTTTACATGGCGGGCATTTCACCTGGAATACCGCCTTCCATTGGCATCTGCTGTTGCATCATCTGGGCCTGCTGTTGCTGTTCGGCCATAAGCATTTCTATCTGGGAAAGAACATCGCCAGCGTTTGGATAATGGTTCTTTTCCATAAGACTCCAGTATAGTCTCATAGTCTCAAGTGAGCCTAACTGTCCAAATGCGCCACTCTGCAACTTCATGTCTATCTGTTGCCACATGGCTTCACGGTTAGCCATCATTGTTGAGGTCGGGTCTGTCTCAAATAAGAACTCGTCGTTCCAGTAATATTCACCGCTTGCGTCCTGTTTGACAAAATCGCTCTTATCAAGAACGTCAAAACTCTGCTCGCCGTTTATACCACTGCCCGTAATGGGTAACGGGTCGTCCGCGTATGCCAGCCAAAACTTGAACATCAATTCGTATAACTTCGCATAAGCGTCGTTTTTCATAACACGTTTAGACTCAAGTCGGCCTGCCGCCTGGTTAATCTGATACTGTTTAGCCGTTCCAGATACAGCAGACGGGTCGTATTTACCCTGGAAGGAGTCTGTAATACCCAAAGTAGAACGTGCGTCTTCGTATGCCTTATTTACCATAGTCAAATCCTGGTTGATATTGACTTGCATATTCAGAACGTCTATCATCGCCTTCTGTTGCGGGTCGTCCAGACGTGCTATCTTTAATTCTCTGTCCGTGGTTTCCAGTTTTACACCACGGGGTAAAGTTACGATAGAACCGCCCTTTAATGTCTTCTCTGCGGCCTTTGAACCTACCTTCTTTATTAAATCCTGCTGGTCTTCAATGACTTTTGCATCAGAAAACCCCAGAAGGGAATTGACTTTTGATACATTCTTACGAACGATAAGCGGATAGCAGTTCGGCTTGTAATACTCAATAGTTATCACTTGTTCTGCCGATACTTGCATAGGCTGACCCGTCATAGGGTCGATTCCCGCTTCCTGCATCAAAGGTATTCTGACTTCCTGTATCTTATCGACGGTTTCTTCAAACTTCTTTGAACCGCATACAGGGCATACCTTATCTTCGGTGACATACCCGCACTCTTTACACTTTCTCGTGATTCTGGCCTGGTAGTCGTCTAAATCTTCTAATGTATAGTCGTCTACCCATATATAACGACCTATTTTGCCGTCATTCTTGTAGTAGACGGTATTCACTGTGACTATATCTGTATCAAGCCCGTTTTCGCCTTCTGCGCCCCTTATTTCCTTATATTCCTCGGTAGCGTCTTCAACATCGACGTTATATTTGTCTTTGACCCATTTTTTTGTCTGTGCCGTCTGGACAAATACATAATCCATGTCTTCTAATTTAGAAACGCCAGGCTGGGGTATAACTTGTCTCGGATTTATCTCAAATACGTTCACATCGCCGTAATTTGAGTGAAATCCTTTCGTGTTATCCCATTCGACAAGGAAAAAGTCTCCGCCCTGAACGGGAACGATTCTCTCCATTTGGTCATTCAATATGGAAAGGCGAAGGAGTTTTACCTTATTAACAAGCGCTCTCTCTATTGAAAGGGCAAGCCCCTCGTCGCCTTCGTGGAGTGCCGTAACCTTCGGCATCGGAATACTTGAGTCAACTTGTGATTCAATGAGTTCATATACTATATTTCGTACATTTATCGCAACGTCCTTTGCCGCTATGTTGGTATTCGGGTTGCCGTTGACTTCCCTTGTACCTTCATAGATACCCTGGTTCTTTGCTATCTCTTTTAAGGTTGATGAATACGCTATCCTTGCGGTTTCCAGTTTCCCGCGCCATTTATCGCGCTTTTTGTCTTCTGCCGTAGGTGCTATCGTCTTCTTGACTTTATCCATTACTGTTTTCAACCTCATTCTGGTTCACCGTACTTCTGTAAAAGGTACTCTCTATCTTCTGCACTTGCGTTTTCTATGTCTTCAAGAATAGAATTGTGCCATTTCTTTTCTATCTTTTCGTAGTCAACTTCGGGTGTCCGTACCCACCAAACGCAGAACGAACGCAACGAGTCAACATCATGCGTTAATTCGTGCGGGTCTTTGGCATATACGTTCGGCCGCTTCTTATCCTTCTGGATTTTCTGTAAACAACGGTACAGATTAGGCGCACAACCGTCCAAAATCGTCAATTTCGGGTGTTCATCAACGGGTTTTAGCCATTCTTTCATGGACGCACAGCCCGCAGGGAAGTCCCTTGACGTTTTTGTAAGGTTAATCCCGTTTTCCGAGAACAAAACAGCCCTTGATTTACCCGTTTCTTGTGAACGACTCCATAAATCCATAGGTGCAAGCCAGTATTCTATCTTCTCGTCCTCTGATAAAGACAGCAAAATGTCGCAAGCCGCGCCTATTGTCTTGTCTGGTGCGTCGTATTCCCGATAAACCTGGGCGTTTCCCTTCGTATCTACTTGAATCCAGTGAGCAGACAGCATATCTAAACCGTAATCCAGGCATACATACCTTCGTAATTTACCCTCTAATTCCTTATTAACAAGGTGTGTTTCGCGCTTTACCTCTGGAAAGAAACTTCCACCAGGCACAGTCAACGCTTCTTCAACGGTTGCAGGGTATTCCTGGGTTATCATGTCGCCCATAGTACGCTTTGTCTGCTCATACCACGCTTCATCACGTCGCGGGTCGGCGTACCAGGGAATAAATATCTTGTTAAACCCGTTATCTGGGTCTGTAAACACTTTTTCAAAGAACGAACCGCGTTCTATTGTGGATAAACCTACCACTTGACCGCCAGTAGGACGGTTTATTGTCGGATAACCAGCCTTCCAAATGTCTTCGGCGAACTGCTGGAAAGCCCATTCGTCAAATACTATCAAGTCAGCCGTAAATGAACGAGCCGCATTGGGTGAACTAGGAAAACATTTGAAAACGGAATCGGGTTGACTGGGGAAGTGAACTGTTAATATGAGGGAAGTGTTCTCCCATGTCGCGTTCACCCAATTTATAGGCTGGTCTTTTACTGGTGCAAACAACGCCCGCATATTGTCTAGTATGACTGCCATGCGGCGTACAAGTTCCTGGGCTTCGTCCTCGGTTCTCGAAAGTCCTATGACCGTTCGCCCTGGATTTATAAGTTTCCACAATGCGTAATGCAAAACCAGCCAGGTTATACCTAACTGCCTTGCCTTCAAAATCACGTTCAGTTTGTTGTCTCTGAACTGTACTAACGCCTTCTTCTGTTCTTCCCACAACTGGAAAGGTTGAATAAGAACATCAGCATCTTTATCTTCAATGTGTCCATAAGTCTCGACAAAGTATTCCAGGTGCGTCCTGCAATACTGGTATTCCATTTCTCTTAATTCGTTCGGCTTATATTCCATAGCAAAAGGACTCCCGATAGCGGAAGCCCTTCTGTCAAAAAGGAGAATTACAAAACAAAACGAAAAGTTTATCCGCTATCATACTAAAGCATTTATTTATGCAAAAACATGATGTGCTACGATATTTCTGAATATTTATCCAAAGCAGTGTCGTACATATCGTGTGTCCAGCGCGGGGACTTATCTATCAATTCCGCAGTCTGTTCAAGCGTTTTATCCTGGAAATAGTAGTATATTAGGATTTTTCTCAAAGACGGCGGCTGTATCTGGCTGACTTTCATCATGCACTTGTTCTTGTATTCAAGATGCCTTAACAGCATATTCGACAGCCTGGAACGGTATTCCTCTACCTTCACCATTGTTTCTTCGATTTTGTTCTTCGGACTAGCCTGGATATTTATGCCGTCATAGTTCGTCGTCATTTTCGTAGCCACAGCCATAAGCCGTTCTATCTCCAGTTCAACAGAACGTATGTCCTTCTCCATATCCTTTATTGGTTTTAGTTCTCGTTTTGCTTCCTTTCGCGTCATTTTTCTCCCTTCGGAAATATCTCCATGTTCAAAATCACGTCTACCAGCCGTTCCGCTTCCGCTAGACTGGCATCCAACTTCTCCATACTTGTCTGTATGTCTTTAGCCAAAGCGCTGACTTCCTTCATTTCTTCCGATAAACTACAAACGCTTCTGTCGTTCAAAATATCCGTCCTCATATCCTTTGTTGTATATCTCCTGCCATTTGGCTATCTGTTCCTGTGCATTTTCGTACACCTTTGTCACGTCTATACCCGTTTTCTCAAAGTAGACCGCATACATATACGCCAAACTGATTAGTCCGCTACTCTCCTGTGACAGACGGCCAAGTAGTCTACCCTTCTTCTCTGTCTCTGTGAGCGAAAGTTTATCAAGTAGCGCCTTCCGTTTTTGCCATGCTTCGTGGTCGTAATCTATCATCGGTATATATGCTCTTGCTGTTTGTGAAGACGAGCGGCATAGTCATTCGCCTGTTCTATGGTCTTGAACTTTCCGAGATACTCTCCCGTATTGTAGTAACGGGTTATCGCTTCATCGTCAGACATGACATACGGTTTTCCTGCCCTATCAAATGCTACCGTAGGAACAAGTATCTCCCCGTTCCCGTCGTTAAAAGACATACTGCGGACTGTGGACACCGAGCCGTCACCGTTCATATACTGTGGCCTGTTATACAAGTCGATATTCCCTAATCCCCTTCTCCCTATGCCGAACAACTGCATAAGTTCCTGTTCATTGATTTGCCTTCCATTGTTTGCTACTAATGGTTTCATACTCCCTTCCTTTCTCCGCGTAAGCGGACGACGATTTTTGATTTTTACCGATATATGCTCTGCTCTATCCTTTTTTTGAAACTCCGTGTATCTATATTCAGCATATGTGCCATTTCCCGCACCCACTCACCGTCTGCATCTGGCTCGTTATCAAAAGTGTTTACACTTTCTTGAATGGTGTTGACACGCTCTATTACTACACCTTTTGATGTTAGGACTACTTCTCCGCGCTTTATCTGACGTATTAGACTCTCCGCGCTCTCCCTATTCAGATATTTCGCCAGATAGTCCTTATCCTCGTTATTTAGCCGTATTGATAGCGTTTTCGTTAATTCTGTCATGGTGTTTACACTTCCTTTCGGTGTTTACACTTTGGTTTTGATATATAATTTGGTAGCGCGGGTATGGATTCCTTACGCCGCGCAACGCCGCGCCACGGGGCGGGGGTGGCTGGGACGGGGGGATAGGGGGGTCTACATGGCTTTGATAGACCTAGTGGAATGATATATATACTCTCGGCCTTATCAAAAATTGACTGGTGAGTATATGCTCTCCCCGTTTCCCGTTTTCCAGAAGTGCCGCAAACCCTTGTCGTTACTGGGTTTACTGGCATTTTCCATCTGTTCGTGAAAGATAACTTTGACGAACAGTTGCTAATCACTGGCTATATTTTTAACTACTTCAATGCTCGCGTGTTCTTCATCAAGGCGTCTGCCGATGCTGGCCAGAAGTTCCCTGTCGGCGTCTGTCGTGATGTCGGCGTCTACTTGCACCTTCTCAACAGGCTTATCGCCAAAAGTATCGCGTACTAACTCGTAAGCCTTCATGTTCCCGCCTACGGCCTTGCCTGCGGCCACAAGGTTAATTAAATCATAGAGTGTAGCGTCTGGATTATCGCGCCTTAACTTCTCGGCCAGTTCGTCTGGTAAATCCGCGCCCGCTATTATCTCGTCATTGACTTTAAGAGTTAATATACGCTCAAGCGCCTGCTTTGCAGTCTTTTTTTCGCCATGTAGTTTATGCACTGCGGCCGCGCCCTTGCGACTAATTTCTCGCGCACGCTCTTTATCCATTACAGCAAAGTTATATTTTTCTGGCTGTAAATTAGACCAGCCTTTTTCAATGCCTTCTGGCTCGCGCTCGCCCGCGGCTATTTGTTTATATCTCTCACTTTTAGGTTTATGTTTAGGTTTACCCATATCATCACTTTCTGGCATAAAAAAAGCGCCCGTCTTGTTAGGACGAACGCGCCTGTTAATAGTTACACTGTTTTTAATATTATATTATTTACCCTTTAACTCTCTGTCAACCTTTTCCAGTATGGCCTGGTATATAAATCCATTTACAGACATATCACCCATAGCCAGTTTAATTCTTTCCAGGTCTGTATTCTTTACCCTTACAGTCATTCTGGTATAGGTTTTCGCGTCGTACTTGTGGTTGGCCTTCATACGTGCCGCACTAATCGGCATAAATACCACCTCACTTATGATTTAGATATATATACAATACCATATACTTTCTGGATTTACAAGCACCGTCCCGTTGTGCAACATGCCGAAAAGCACACCGTCCCGTTGTCGATTTTGCCGTCGTGAAAACTTTTTTCGGCGATTTTGGCCAGTGTTTTCGCGGCTTTCGCAACTTTGTGCAATTTTCCGATGTTGACGCCGTGTACCGTCACGGTGTATGCTGTGTTTGTCGGCGGGACACGGCCACCGCGGTTCGGGCGGGACACCTACCACAACGGCCGTGACAAGCGCATACAGGACACGCCAGCGAAGTGACGCATACAGCGCACCACGGCACACGCGAAGCGAAACGCTCCCACGGTCGGGATTTCAAGATACTATCCACCGCAAGCTGAAAAAGTAGACGCGATGTAAAAGGGTTATAAACCTACCACGCACACAAGCGCGGCGGTTGCAAGTCCGCACAAAAGGCGAGCATAACCCGACGGCCAGACCAGGCCGACGACGACACACACAAAAACGCATACGCGGAAGGAGATTAAAACCATGACAAACACAAACAAAAAGCAGACCAGTTACGAGATTATCACAAACAAAATCATCGAGAAAATGAACGAGGGTAAAATCCCCTGGGTTAAACCCTGGCACGCCGACGCCTGGAAATGCAACGGCAAAACCCTTATGTTCCCGTGTTTTTCACACAGCAACGGCAAGCGCTATAACTTGATGAATCATATGTTACTGGACTTCCAGGCGGGCGAGTACGCGACTTTCCAGCAAATTAAGGCCGAAGGCGGCAAGGTTAAGAAGGGCGAAAAAGGCCAGATAATCACGGGCTGGATAGTAGAATCCCACGAGCGCAAGGACGAAAACGGCGACGTGATACTCAACGACGACGGCAAGCCCAGCACATACACAACATACGCCTTAAGATACTACACGGTGTTTAATATACTGACCCAGGTCGAAGGCATAGAGCCGAAGCACAACTGGACGAAGGACGAAGCGCCCGACAACGGTCACGACGCGATAGACGCCGCCGAGAAGATAATCGCGGGATATATAAACAGCGCCGACGCCCCGAAGTTTAAGACGGTCAAGGGTAGCGATGAAGCATATTACAGCCCCGCCGAAGACCTGGTTGTAGTACCCGACAAGAGCCAGTTTGACTTGATAGAAGGCTACTACGGCACGACGTTTCACGAGTTGACACACTCAACACTCAAGGAATCCAGGTGTAACAGACGCGAACAGACCAAGAAGGCCGCGTTTGGTAGCAAAGAATACAGCAAAGAGGAACTTGTAGCCGAAATGGGAAGCGCGTTTTTAAGCAACCAGGCGGGACTTGACACCAGCAAAACACTTGACAACAGCGTTGCATACTTGCAGTCCTGGATTAAAGTCTTAAAGAACGACCCGAAAATGATAGTCCAGGCAAGCGCGGCCGCCGAGAAAGCCGCCGAGTACATACTCAACGCCCAGGGAACGACCGAAGACGACGCCGACAAAACGGCGTCGAAGGCCGAGAAAGTTAATAAAAAAGCCGACAAGACCAACGTCAAGAAGGCTTTTGAGTACGTCGCAAAGAAAGGCACAAAAAACCATTGCCCGTTTAAGTCTGGCAAGTACGAAGGCACAGCATACGCAACCGACGGACACCAGATAATCAAGACAACCGAGGAAGTAGACACCGACACCCTGGATAAGATAGACGCCGACAAGTGCGAGAAAATCTTTGAAACCCAGGCCGACAAGACCGCAACGCTCAACATCACCGCGAAGGAAGTACGGGAAGGCATAAAGGCCGCAAAGAACGGCAAGCGCAACGCGAAGGTTATATACACGACGCCCGAAGGCATATCGTTAAACGCCAACTATCTACTCAACGCCTTAACAGCAACGGCCGCGACTGAATACTCGTACACCGACGCAAAGCACCTCGTAATATTCAAGAACGACACGACTGTATATCTTCTTTGCACCATAAATACTAATCCCAGGAACGGCAAGGTTGTAACGCCCGAAGGGTTTAAGGTTATCGGATAATTATAAACCAGCACGCAAGGGCGGCCAAAGCGCCGCCCAGAAGGGAGAAACCATGACACAAGCACATTTCAACGAGATTTTGAGGAACGAACTGGCACAACGGATTTATGATATAGACCCGTGGAACGCCCGTAACGAGGACGCGACGCCCGAAAACATAGCGGCGTCAATAAAAGACGACCCGTTACCCGTTATACAATACCTTGTGGAACTTGTAGAAGAATTGCAGGCATGAAAGGAGAACAGCGATGAAGACAGCAGTATTCACCAGGGACGAACACACCGACAAGACATACTATCACGGTATGCAAGACAAGATATATATACAGGGCTACGGCCGTTTTGATTATTTGTGCTGGGACGCACTGAAAGACGCCGACTGCCGCTATGTTTGCACCGACTACGACTACGAGCCAGCGTTTGACCTTTACGAAATAACAGACCCGAAGGCCGATGATTTTGGCAAGTGCTACGCAACACACGCAGAATGAAAGGAGAACAGACATGAACACAGCACAGATAATACTTGAGCAGTTAGGCGGCGGCAAGTTTATAGCCATGACAGGCGCGAAGAACTTTGTTAGCGACGGCGACACGCTACGCATGACACTGCCCCGCAACGGAAGCAAGGCGAACAGGCTTTATATAACGCTTGACCCCGACGACACATACACAATGCGGTTTTTCAAGTACACGCCTGGCGGCCTTAAGATAAATTATAAAAAAGGCACTGCGGATTTTGTAGAAGATAAGACCGAGGAAGTAAAGACCTATCGCGGTATTTACTGCGACCAGTTACAGGAACTATTCACCGAAGTCACGAAGATGTATACAAGACTGTTTTGAAAGGAGATACGAGCATGAAAGCAACAGAATTTGCAGATTTTTTTGAGTTTTGGATAGAACCAACGGATAGAAAAACAGTGGAAAAAGCCAACGACGAATGTGTTTTTAATTACGCCGATTTGAACGCTGATAAGTTTTATAGGGTTGTAGACGGGCAAGGCTGTTTCCGCACAAGGTATATAAGCGATATTAAAGATTTGGCAGAATGTTTCGACAGCCTGCTTAATGATTATATCGACGAAGACGTTGAAAGTGCTGGCTTTGAATACTCGGAGAGTAACCCGAAAACATATTACGAGCAAATGCTTGATTATATGCTTAAAGACAAAGAATACGCGGGAGTTTGTGAAATAGTCCGTTGTTTAGTGAACCCGTCGCTCATTGAAGACGACGTGGAAAGGAAAATGCACACAGGGCTTTTTTAGTACACCGCCCCGTTGTACGAATTGCACAAACGAACCGCCGCGGTGTTGTGCAGAAGTCACGAAATGCAAAAATCCGCTTGACTTCCTGTACCGCCGCGGTGTATCGTATGGACACAGGGACACGAAAGCCCGACACGAAAGGAGAACACAAACCATGACAGAATATCCGAAAATCGAACTTGAAGTTGTCCCCGAATGTAATGACGATGACGATAACCCTTGTTGCTGGTCTATGCTAGCAGGCCAGTCGTACAGGCTTGAAGACGAGTTTGGAAAGCCCAGTGTAAAACATTATATCTGGATAGTTAAGTACGACGAAAAAGAATACATCGTCGAGGACAGCAACGGCCACAATTTGACACGCAACAAAGTATTCAAGACCTTATGGGGCGCAAAAAGGGAAGCCGAAGGAATAGCCTGGCGGCAGAACGAAAGCGGATTTTTCACAGACTGAAAGGAGAACACAGACCATGACAGAAATCCAGAAAGTGAAGCAGGAAACGAGAGAACGCCTTATCAAACTAGGCTACAACGAGAAAGCAGTTGACCGCCTTGTTAATTCATTCTGGCGGGTCGTCGGATATAACCACGGCGTACCGTCAAGAGTGATAACCACAGAAGGCCAGGAAATATACTTGTAGAGTGAAAGGAGAACGACAATGTTCGAAATTGAGAAGCACCACAACGGCTATGTAGTAAAAGGCGCTGGAAGGTTTGGCAGAAACATATACGTCCAGACCTACACCCGCAACCACGAGTATATATTTACCACGGACTACCTTTACGCCAGAAGGTTTAGCGAAAAGACAGCCACGGAACACATGAACGCATTGAACGCACTGGAAGGAGAACAGCCATGAAAAAGAATAAAGCATATATCGAAGGGTACGGCAGTTTTGAATATATCCCCTGGGAGAAGTTAAGGCAAAGGGCTGTACGGTACATCTGTACGGACTATGAGGAAGAACCGAACGGCATTGACCTTTACGAAGTTATTGACCCGAAAGCAGACGATTTTGGAACTTGTTACACAACAAACGCGAACTGAAAGGAGAACAGCACCATGACAAGATATAACTATAAAGGCTTTTACGGCGACTACGGCCACATTGTAGTACACAACGACGGTACGGCAAACCTGGAAATGATTATCCCAGGCTTTCCGACTGGCAAGATTTACCGCAAGAAGTACAAGACATTAACAGGCGCAAAGATAGCGCTAGGGCGTATGTCAGACAGTTACACGTTGACCGAGTGCAAATGAAGGGAGAACAGCCATGACAAGATACTTTTCAACACAGAAAATAGCCGAACAGTACGCAAAGAAATATAAGGGCAAGGTTAGCAAGTGCATTATACTGCACGAAGACGGCACGCCTTTACTGGATATGGGCGAACCCGTTGAGGTCTGGAAGGTCGTAACAAAAGGCAAAGAAAGCAAAGTCACTATTCCAGGTATGAAGATACAGGAAGTATGAAGGGAGAACGAACATGAAAGATAATAATAAGGGCATCAGAACATATCACTATCAAGCAGGCGAAGACAAATACGCCAAACAGCCAGACAACTACACTGGCTACATCACGGCAAGCATGAAGGATATAAAGGCCGCATACAAAGAGTTTATGCAGGATTTACTACTTGAAAGCCAGGAAGCGTATTGATATAATATAACGGTCATGGTGCGGGGCGTGCTGGAATTATCCACCGCCCCGTTCTCTTTTATTTGCCTTTATACGCTTCTGGCAACGGAATCCACGCAAGAACACACTCATCGTTTATCCTATCAAAGTCACCCGTCGCCCAAACATATCTTTTCATGCCCTTTTTTCTTCGTGCTAGTGCCATCTTTCTTACAGAATCATCAATAAGAAATACCTTATCGCCGTTCAACTCACAAAGTTTAAGCGGCATATATGTCACAACGGCATAAAACTCGTCATAATAACTTATCGTGTAAATATCTTCGGGCAACTTATCTTTAACACTTATCCATTCCATATCATTCTGCTTCTCCTATAATCAATCATCCGTAGGCTTATGAAACAGCATCTTAATCTCAAAAATAATGCTGTTTATCGGAGATTTTATATAATCCTTAAACTTTTGACAATAAGGAATACCGTATGGGTTATATCTATATTCGCAAGGTTTATCTTCCTCTTTTATAAGACACATACCATCTAAATCACAGTATTCGCAGAGTCTTTCTTTTATTTCATCTTTAATATCTTTCATTCTGTTTCTCCTTTATGCCATATATACTGTTTCTCCAATGTGTCCTAATTTAACATCACGGTCTATATATATTTTATAACCGCATTTCTTGGCACGCAAGCAAAACGCAATATCTTCACCAACGCCCCATTTAGGCTCAAACAGGCTCTTATAGTGTTTAAGCATAGTCTTTATTACCTCACACCGAATAAGACAGAATCCGAAGCCACAGGCGGCTATTTCGCCATATCCAGATACACCACTGTCGATGATTAGTTTAGGCGACCGATACGGGAAGCGCCTGCGAGTTATTATCTGGCTGTATGCGACGTTCTTATTCTGGCCGTCCCTGCTGATATACAGCCCCGATACAATGTCGGCATCGTGAGATAACATCCTGTTCAAGTCGTCTGGACTAAACACCATATCCGAATCGGCATATAATATATAATCATATCCGTTCTCAACAGCGTACTGCGCTATTGTGTCCCTGGAATCATAGACTAGCGACCCTTCCACCAAC
>Ga0310786_10003934_pt1 | contig 21033 bp, 14 predicted proteins | sample AusTroGonzalo_MG_FD_203881 | JGI IMG/M metagenome (GOLD analysis project Ga0310786, IMG submission 203881) | Bovine rumen microbial communities from tropical cattle in Woodstock, Queensland, Australia - Gonzalo_03 (v2) (version 2) | ecosystem: Host-associated > Mammals > Digestive system >... | reverse complement strand
GTTTCTAAGTTAAAATACTTCTTGTAAGGTACAAAATCATCACTATTTATTGTTTCTTTAAAAAGATTTTGATATTTATCTCACTCTTTCAATGAATCGATACTAATTTTTGTTGGTCTATTTATATTTTCTAAAACGTCAGGTTTATCTGAAAATATATATTGCATAATACTTTTATTTCACATCACTATATCTAACGGATCTAGTGACTTAATATCTCATGATGTACCATTTGGCGATTCTTTTATTCTTGGTCTTTCCCTATATCCTCTGAATAATTTGCGATGTTCAATATCTTTTAATTCTTTTCTTCTATAGTTAATTAGTCTTCTATTCATATCTTTGAACAATACCTCTAATAATAATTTTTGGTGTAATAATTTAGGAGCTAATTCAGAAGATATGCTAGATGGATTATTAAGTGTTTCTGATAAAAATTTATAATATATCCTATAATATTGTATAGCTTCTCGTGAAATATTTATATCAATATTTTTTTGATAATCTAAAAAAAATAGCTCTTCTTCTTTATTTTTTTCATGATTTGGCCAATCTTTGATCTTTTCATCAAAGAAAAGAATGAAATTTTCCGAAAATCGTCTATTTTCATTGTTACTAAAACAGTCTTGTAAACAGTTTTGTACTATAGCATCTATCAATATCATCTCCTCTTTAATTTTAGATTCTTGTCATAATAGTTCAGATATATCCACTGTAGGAACCTTACCTTGTCTGTGAATATCAATTAAAATTTGTAATAATTCTATAATATTATTTATTTGTGCTCATTGAAGATAGTCACTATAAGATGTAATTTCACTAGTTTCTATATCATTATCATTACTAAATAATTTTATTTTTTTTCTTGATCACACAAATTTATTTCCATTAATCTTCATATTATTAATAGGATTAAGGCTATTTGTTATATTGAACAAAGTAGATTTTCTAAGAATTTCAAATAATAATTCATTATTACTTTTTAAAAAATTTATTACATTTTCGTCCTCAGCAACATCTTCAGGTAGGCAGGATAAAATTCGTTTACGGAACTTAATTAAAACATTTCTTGGATTGTTTATTTTTGAATTACTAAGATTTTCTGAATTAACTAAATTATCTGAACCATCTGGATTTTTTGAACCAAACGGATCATCTGAATCAACTAGATTATCTGGACCATCTGGATTTTCTAAACCAAACGGATCATCTGAATCAACTAGATTATCTGGACTAGTTGGATTCTCTCAATTAGTTAAATTTTTTGGGTAATTAAAAAAATCTGACCCTTTTGTTGCTGCCTTTACTCCTGATATTGTTGTTCAAAAAGGATCTATTGTAAAATCTACAACAGTTTCTGCAACATTTATTAATCCATCTCCAATATTTTTCATAAAATCGCCAAAATCAGAACTTATACTTTGTGCCCCAGTTTTTAGATTATTATGTATTCACTCTACCTCTTTTTGTAGATCACTAAGTTGTTGTTTTTCTGGTGTTAGTGGTATTGGTATAGATTTCTCTATTCCTGACCATATAGTTTTGAGGCTATTTTCTTCTCAATCAGGCATTCTCTTAGTCCAAAAATAAAACTAGAATATATTTCTCCGTTTTTGCACAAAAAACACATTCCAAGGTTAATTATAACCAAAAAAATAAATTTGTCAAAAAATGGATGACTTTTTTATTCCTAGTTTATATCTAGCAAAACAACATATATTATACCATATATATATGTATATTATAAAAATATATAAAAAAGTGGTCAAAAATTTGACAAATAAAAACTTTTTGAATATAATTGATATGTAAAAATTTTATATCTTACAAACAAAATGATGAAAAACATTATGAAAAAGCTCTTTATTTCGGCATTAGTTGTTTCTGCAGCAAGTCTAGCCACTACATCAGCTATAACTATAAATGTCGGAAATAGATCTTCACATGGTATTTTAAATTTAGATAGATTAGTCATCAAAGCTTCTACAGCTAATGATGCAGCTGATGCAGTTGTATTAACTTCTGGTAGTAAGATTTGAGTTACTAAAATTTGTAATACTGGACTAACTGTATGTAAAAATGTAACTGATTTATGGACAGGAACTGATACTCACTATACAAATTACCTAAAAATAAAATGAAACTGAACAGATGCTGTAATCTTCACACAAAACAGTGATAAGACACTAAATATAGTTGGTAGTGGTAATACTACTGTTTCTACTAGTGGTGCTACAATAACTATTTATTCTAGTGGTGGTTCAAATAATAATACTCACTATGAATCTCACAATATTGTTGGTACTAGCACTTCAACTAGTAATGCTACATCAACTGATAATACTAATACCTATCTTAATCATATAGAAAATAATGTGATAACTTCATCTGGTCAAATTAAAGGTACTGGTAGTGTTACTGTTTCATCACAAAATGGTACTATTATTATTTCTGGTAGTGATAGTGATACTCACTATACAAATTACCTAAAAGTACAATGAAACTGAACAGATGCTGTAAGCTTCACACAAAACAGTGATAAAACACTTAATATAGTTGGTAGTGGTAATACTACTGTTTCTGCTACTAATGGTACAATAACTATTTATTCTACTGGTGGTTCTAACAACAATAATAATCATACTACATGAAAAAATATAATTGGTAATAGCAGTACAGCAACATCACAAGCTTCATCAACAAACAATACTAATACATATATTAATCATGTAGAAGGTACAACAAATACTTCATCTAACCAAATAAAAGGTACTGGTAGTGTTACTGTTTCATCACAAAGTGGTACTATTACTATTTCTGGTAGTGATACTAATACTTGGCAACCTAATACTTCTAGTCAAAATGGTTATGTAACTACTTGATGAAGTAAAGGACAAGTTCGAAAAGTTGATAATAATGGTAATCCTGGTTGGGGTACAGATGCAACAAGTAATATTACAATTTCATGAACTACAAATTATTATTGTTACAAAGTTAATGATACAAAAATAAACTGTAATCTTGATAGTGGTACACTAGCGACAAAAAATGATTTAGAATGATTAAGTAGTAATATTTATGAATATATAGAAAATATATCAGGAGATATAATAAACAATGTAACTGGTTATACAACAAATTATATAACTCAAAATATAACTCAAATGATTCAAAACAGTATATCATGAACAAGTTGAATGTGGTGTACTTATGTTTGTGATGAAACTAGAATAGAAGGTGGTAAGACAGTATGTATAGCATGACATATAGAATGTAACACTCCTGCACCTACATGATGAAATTGAGATAGTAAATGGACTTGAGATTCTACAATTTATCCAATTAATTTGGCAAAAACTACAGTTGCTATTTGAACAAGTAGTAGTTGAAACCATACGCTTAATGTAAATTGAAATGTTCAGTTCACTCCAGCAGCCAATGCTAGGGCAAGTTTTGAAGATGGTTGAATAACTTTCTTTAGTAACTATAGGTTAAAAATGAACCTTTATTCATATCAAAAAAATAATAATGATTTAATAATTAGTAAATCATTACAAAGATCATGGCCATGACTTACTGTAAATTGACCTATTGCTGTATGAAATCAAAATAGTTATATTTATATGTATGCTACAGGAGACTGAACATATTTCAATAGAGACCATTTTGAAATTATGTGAAAGGACCAATTAGCAGTTTGAGCACAAGGTGCTTCATTTATATATTTTAAGAAATCTAATGAAGGCTATAAGTCATGGTGATCATGATATCTTCCTGAGTATTATTCACTTGCTGCAAGTCAGACTCAAACTGATTATACAGCGACTCAATCAAATAGTTCTTTAGGTTATCATGATGCTTTTGAATCTTTAATGGTATGAGTAAATACCAATAATCCTCATGCCACTTTGGATGTAAATGGTAGTTTAAGAGTTTGATCTAACTGTATGCCAAAAAGTATGTACTGTGATAGTACCCGTGCATGAACAATCATATATTTTGTCGACACAAGCAATGTATGACAATTTGTTGTATGTAGACAGACCTGAATTGGTTGAAATGGTCTTCCAACATTTAGTTGGCGCAATCTAATAACATGAGCAACTTGAAGCAGATTACAAGATATGTGATATGAGGAATCTAATAATTGTTTCATACCATCACCAACATCATGATCAGTTCTTAATGAAGTTAGTGTGTGAGTCATGGAGATGGAACCAGCTTCTGAGAAATAATTCTTTTCTAATATTTTATATGGAATATACATTTACGATTAGCAAGGTTAACCCTTGCTAATCTTTTATTTATCAATTATAATTATCCTTTTTTAATCTAAATAATATTATTTTAATTATTAAATCCATGGATTTAAAATTTCCATAATAAAATATTATTTAACTATTTATTTTATGATATTTTTGCAAAATAATTTATCGGATTATGATTTATCCGATTATAATTTAATAAGTTTTTTCGATTAAAAAAACAATTTTTATGTATATTAAAATTTTATATATAAAACATAATTATTGGTATAAAGATTTATTTCCTATAACACCAATAACAAAACTTCTAACAAAGCTTGACATTATAAAAAAAATAATTAACATTAACGGGTAATCGTATTGATTAATGTAAATAAAATATTATTAATGAAAAAAAAGGAGGAACAAAACAATGAAAAAATTTGTATTGTTAATTGCTATTTTAATAGCAAGCATCATGGTAAAAGCGCAGAATGACACAATTATTTATGTCACTCATCAGCTTAACAACCAAGTAATTAAGATTTGTTTAGACCAGCACCATATTGCAGCTGTTTATGCATTAGCTGGTTGTGAAAGTGGCTTTTTTTGGGAGATCTATTCTCCTTATGGCTATCAATCGAGTAGTGATAATCCAATTATTTTGGATAGTGATTTTAGTCGTTCGTTTGGTGTAGATTTTCATGGATGTGGATATGTTATTGGTTTCGGTGTCGATTTCATCGAATCTAATGTTCCCAATGAGACCACTGATGAAACATGGATTCACGGCGGTAAACTTGCTGAACTCCAAGCAGTAGGAAATGATTCAGTTGACATGTATTCCTACCGTTGGGATACGGGAGAAACTGAAAACATTATCTATAAACCTGGAGGAACCTACGTTTGTGGAATCTCCGATTTGTGTGCTACATCCTACCGTACAAAAGTCGTTAAGGAGAGCGTTGAAATCTATCGTGCAGGAATCGACTTAGCCACTGGGTACAATAAACTCACATGGCATGTTAATCCAGTAATGCTTGGTGTTTACGACCAGGTCAAAGTACTTTGGAAGGGCTCGCAAGTTGCGGGCTATGCATCATATGCGGATGGCCAATTTATTCATGAAGGCCAGGGTAGCAGTATCCAGAGTTGGAACTATAGACTAGTCGGTATAACGTACGAGGGCATAGAATGTCCCATCGAAAGTTATATGAAGGGAACGCCTCATGCTAATTACTACCCCATTAACAACAATACAATGTTGAAAATGGACTGGACTCCACCTTTTATTGAGGAAGGTGCACCTTTATCAATAGACCACATCGAGGTCTATCGGTATGAGCCTAGTTCACAACAACTTGTTGTTGTGTCTGATTACGTTGAAGCTAATGCCCAAGAAGTAAGCTTCCCAATAGAAAGCTTTAATAACGGCCAGGCTGTGCTGGGATTCGTATTCAATGATGGACGAGATGGTGAAGAAATTTCTTACACAAATCTCTCCGAGTACTTTGATGTTGATGGCATCAACGAAAACAGCGAAAGTGGTGCATTTGAGGTCTATCCGAATCCTTCAAACGGAACCTTTACCGTCGAAGGAGCTGTGAATGTGACCATTACTAACATCATGGGACAGGTCGTCGCCAAAAGCTATGCGGAAAATGGTATGCATACCATCTCGCTAAGTTCAGCTGGAGCTGGCGTCTACTTCATCTCGGATGGTATATTGAGTAAAAAAGTAATTATCAAGTAAGGCTAGTTTTCTAGCCCTTACAATAGATAAGAAAAATCCCGATATCCCGTACTTTTTGGTACGGGATATTTTCGTTATTTAAATTTTTTTAGAAACCAACTAATCTACAATCTCTCTACCCTGCTTAAGTGGTAGTCTACCTTTCTACTAATAAAACTGAGCACAGCTATCAGATTGGAAATTTCTCCCCTGGCAGGGGGTGTTGTTTTGCTTACCTTCGGAGAACTCCGTGGCGAAGCTAGTGGGGGTTCTTCACAAAGAAAGGCCAAAAACTTGGTTTATTAAAAAATACTTTTTGATTATATCTCTTTTATTCTCTGTTGAACAATCCATCCACCCTATTTTCATCGGATACCTCCCCTATCAAGGGATGAAAAATCATTTTTTTGAAATAAAAATCTCAATAACGATTATATATCTTTTTCTTTTTTTTGGTTGAAAAAAGGCTATTTTTTATTATTTTTTTTTCATTTTTAATTTATTTTGTATATAATAGATAATGAAGAGTACTTTATATTCGATTATGTTTGATTTATGCATACACTATTAGTGATTATATTATGTATATGATGAATATTTGCATTGTACTATGCTACTAAAGCAGCTTATAGGTTAATTTTTTTGAACATAAAACAAAAGCATACTCTAAAACAAGCAGAAGATTTGAGATTTATACAAGTTAGATTAGAAAAAAAAGCTGCTGCAAAATCTGGTGACATCGAAGCTACTGATCATGCTCAGCAGATGAAAGATAATATTGAGTTAATGAATCAAGTTTTCAAAAATTTTTACTGTATTTTTGATAATAAACGAGAAAATAAGGTTTTTGGAAATAATTATATCAGTATAGAGCTTGTTGCGGAGAAAGAACAAATTAAATATTTTTTGGGAATTCCAAAAGAGCATGTTTCTACTGTAAAAAAAATGATTGCTGCTTTTTATCCCAGTGCATTTATCGAAGATTGTGAACAGCCTAAATTTTTAGAAGCGTGAAAATATATGGCAGGATGACAATTTTATCCAACAAAAAATAGTGTACACCCAATAAAAACTTATGAAGCTTTTGAGGCTGATCCTATGGATAGTATTTTATCTGCCTACAATAGTGTCACAAAAGATGAAAAATTGGATTTACAAATTTTAGTACAACCTTTGCATGAAAGTGTATTGAAAAAAATGAGGAAAAAAGCTGAGAAAATAAAAGAGTGAAAAGATTTTTGATGGCTAAAAACCATGTTTCTGAAAGTATGGAAATCATGATCCAAAGAAGATACAAAGCATGAAAAAAATGAAGAAGAAAAGCATAAGCATGACTTTTCACAAGCACAATTACAAGATTTTGATAAAAAAATGGACGATGAAATATTCTTGACTAAAATTAGAGTATTTGCAGTTTCTCCAGACAAAAATAGACCATCAAAAATGGTCGATGAAATGTGAAGATTATTTAATCAATATAATTACATTGGATTAAATACATTGAAATTGAAAAAGATGAAAGATATCAGGATGTTTGCCAAAGATATTGTATTGAGAGATTTCTATACTCACTACCCTACCTTTGAAGATATACAAGATTTTGATAAAAAAAATATGCTAAATATCAAAGAATTATCTTCTATAATCCACTTTCCACATTCGAGATTTAATCAAAATCCGCGTATTATGTGGCAACTTGGAAAGATCATTTCTGCTCCAGATAATTTGCCAACAGAATGAATGCATCTTGGATGGAATGATTTTGGTTGAGTTAGGAGAGATGTTTATCTTACAGACAAAGATAGATTTAGACATGTATATATCATATGACAGACGTGAACCTGAAAATCTACAATGATTTTGACTCAGGCAAAAGAAGATATGAGGAGATGAAATGGTTTCTGTGTGATTGATCCACATGGAGATTTAGTAGATACTTTGATGAAACATTTTCCAAAAGAAAGGATTGATGATTTGATATATTTTGATTTATCAAATACAGAATACCCTATAGCATTCAATCCGTTGGATTGAGCAAAAACTGATGATGAGAGGGATGTACTGACAAACGATATGGTAGAGATGTTTGTTGACATGTACTGAAGTGAAATCTTTGGTCCACGTATTCAGGACTACTTCCGTAATGCTTGTTTCTTATTAATGGAACAGCCTGATGGTTGAACACTTTTGGATATCATGAGACTTTTCACTGATGATGCGTTTGCTGAAGCTAAAATTAGAAATGTAAAGAATCCAGTAATTGCTTCTTGGTGGAACAAGACTTACAAAAAAATGTGAGATAGAGAAAAACAAGAAATTATTCCATTCCTTCAAGCTAAATTCTCACCATTTACTACATCTACATATGTTAGATGAGTTGTATGACAACCAAAATCTGCATTCATATTTGGTGAAGCTATGCAACAGCATAAAGTGATAATGTGTAAATTAGCAAAATGATTAAGTTGAGAAACAAATAGTCAATTAATTGGTAGGATGGTAGCCATGCAAATTAAATTAGCTGCTTTGAGAAGAGCTGCTATTCCTGAAAATGAGAGAGTTCCATTCTTCCTATATGTGGATGAATTCCAGAACTATGTATCAGCATCTTTTGAAAGTATCTTGTCAGAGGCAAGAAAATATAGACTTGGACTTACTATGGCTCACCAGTATGTTGATCAGTTGAAAAAAGAATGACTTGGTTGATCTCTTGACCTTTCCAAGACAATATTTGGTAACGTTTGAACTATATTTGCATTGAAAGTCTGAGCTCCTGATGCAGAATTTTTGGAAAATGAATTTAGTCCAGAATTCACGAAAATGGATTTGCAAAGTTCAGAAATATTCAAATGAATTATGAAAATGAGTATCAATGGAACTCAATCAAGGCCATTCTCATTGACTAGTAGGACAATTTATAATGATCCTCCACTAAATACACCTGAGAAAATTGAAATAATGAGACAAATTTCTTCTCTAAAACGATGAACAAAAAGAGAATTAGTGGATAAAGAAATCTACTTTAGAATTTGAGTATAAATATATAACAATGTCATTCTGAACGAAGTGAAGAATCTAATGTATTGTTATTTTAGATTCTTCGTTTCACTCAGAATGACAATTTTTTTATTAATTAATATACAATTTATCAAAATTCACTTCTACCTGTTGTTCAAGGATATTTCTTTCTATTCACAAAAACTCTGATACAAAATTATATAAATAAGTTATCATGGCTGGTGTATTTGTTTGACCTCTAAATTCCTTTACTGGCAAATAAGGAGCATCTGTTTCGATTAATAATTTATTTGAATCTACTAAGCTCAAACTATCTCTAAGATTTTGTGCACTTGGATAAGTCACATTTCCACAAAATCAAATCCATAAATTTGGAATATTATTTTGAAGTTTTGCGATCTCTTTTGGTCAATATCATCGACAATGAACATAGATTTTCAAATCTTTATAATTTTCCAATATTTCGTAAGTAGAATCAAAATCATCTCTTGAATGAATAACTACAGGCAAATTATATTTTCTTGCAAGTTTCATCTGTCTATCAAATAACTCTTTTTGCAATTCTAAATTTGGTTCTCAATCATAATGTACATCAATTCATATTTCACCGATAGCAACAACATAATCTTTATTTTCTAAATACATATTTTCTAATTTTATCAATTCTTCATCAATATTTTCAGGATTTACAATTCATTCTGTTACTTCTTGTGGATGTAATCATATCGTACATTTGATATACAATATTCATTTATATTCTTGGCAAATTTTTATTCAGTTTTCATTATATTCCCAATCAGATCCAGCATTTATAAGTCAATTTCCACTCAAAGCTTCAAAATCAGCAATATGTTTTTGCCAATCAGGGAATAGTTTTCAACTATTTAAATGTGTATGAGAATCAAGCATGATAATGTTTAATTAAATAAACACAAAAATATTTTTAATCAAAAAGTTAAAAAAATCAACTTTTATAAGTTTACTTGTTTTTCCTATATATTTGTTTATAAGGTCTTAATTGTTTTTTTATTTTATTGTAAAAATGATATGGTTGTTGTTGCTATAATTGCCTGAATATTGATGTTTATGATACTTGTAATTCTTCACGAACTTTGACACTTTACTGCTGCAAGGAAATCTGGTGTAAAAGTGCTAGAATTCGGAATTTGAATACCTCCAAAAATCTGCAAACTTTGAAAAGATAAAAAAGGGACAGAATATACAGCAAATGCAATTCCTCTTGGGTGATTTTGTATCTTAAAATGAGAAGATCCAAAAAATACTGAAGAATTTAATGCACCAGATAGTTTTATGTCTGCTAAGTTTTGGAAAAAAATTATCATTTTGCTTGGATGAGTGACCGCAAATTTTTTGGTAGCTTGGATATTGTTTGTAATAGTTTTTACAGCATGAACTCAGCCACTTTCAATATTACCGGAAAATTCTATTAAATGAGAAAGTCATAGTCTACTGATGCCTACGTATACTTATTTAGAAGAATTGGGATTTATTGAATGAGACCAAATAGATCTTCCTTTGATCATAACATCTACGATTTCTGGTTATTTAGTTGACGATTTGTGAATTAAAGAATGAGATCAAATTGTTTCTGTAAACTGACTATCTGTGAATTCACAAAATCTATGACAAGCCTTGAAAAATTCTATATGACAAGAAATAAGTATTGAGTACACTAGAGATTGAGAAGCATTGCAATGAACAGCAACTTGTCCAGAAGATAGTTGTATTTTGTGAATTACTTATGCTTCGTCAAAAAGTTTAGGATTAAAACCTATAAAATATCCATTTCATAAAGCAATATGGATGTGATTAAAAGAGATTTGAGCTGAATGGAAATTAACTTTCTCATCTTTGTGATGAGTTTTGAAAAAAGCATTTTCTTGAGAAAAAAAGCAAAGGCAAGATTCATTGAATTCACTTTCATGACCTGTTTGAATTATCGTTGTATTGAGAGATTTGATGTATAGTAATGATTGGACGATTTATTTAGCTTTTGCAGGAATGATTTCATTAGCTTTGGCTATATTTAATATATTACCAATTCCTGCATTAGATGGTTGAAGAACTTTGAGTGTGATAATTCAGAGAGTATTTTGATTAAAGAAAGAAAAGTATTTTGCAATAGAGTGATACGTAAATACAGTATTTTTCATTATTTTGATGTGACTTTGAATTTTGATAATTTACAATGATTTCAAAGTCAGAGTTTGAATCGATTTACTCTATCCTATTAAATGGCTTATTAGCCTGATTGGTGGTTAATTTTACATCTTATTTTATAAAGATGAAAAAAATAAAAGCTATATTTTTAGCTATATTAGTATCTATAATATCTATTGGTTTTTCTTTTGCTACGAATCTCAGTCAGAAGGATAAACAAACAATGGATGATGCTATGTATATCATCGAGAGACAACGAAGGAAAGAACCTATTATTACACAAATTTCAAATTATGAGACACTAGTAAATGCTTTATCTACTGTAAAAATTAAATGAGATCAAAAAGAAAGTTTAAATTATTTACTAAACTTATTCAAAAATAAATTATATGATTTGAAGAAATTAATTACTACTCAGGAGCAAGTCATATCAAATGTTGATCGAGATAGAGTAAAAGCTGAACGGTTGGCTTGGCATAATGAATATAGAGGTTGATTGAAACCATATACTTATAACGAATCATTAAATTATACTGCTTTAACTTGGGCGGAACAGATAGCAAGAGAAACCAGAAAAACATGAAGTACTCATGCCAGAAAGTCTGGTGATTGATATTGGAATACCGAAAGTATAAAAGAACGATTTTCTGATTTATGAGTAAACGTTCTATATTTCTCAGAAAGTAATGCTTATGGTTATTACAATTGTAAAAAATCTGATTGTACCCAAGAAATGATTGATATATTGAGAAAATGTTTCGATAGGACATTTTTGGATGGAACACACCGTCCAGCAGTAACAAGCAAAACTTATGATCAAATATGATTTGGAGTAGCTGTAAATGGAAATTATGTATGGATAACTACGCACTATGCCAAAGATGTAAAATAAATTTTCTTTCCAAAAATTTGACATTTGAAAAATATTATATATAATATATGTATATATATTTATTTTTTAATCTTAAACAAAATGAAAAAAGAAAAGAAATGAATCGTTTTAACTAAAAAAGAGGGAGATAGAACAACCTCTGAAAAAAAAATTAGAAATGTTGTATTTTTGGGGTTAATTTTGTATGTCGCAATCTTTACATTTATCTCCATTAATGCTCAAATTAATTTGGTGAATGCACAAATTGATTTAGCTAGTGCAAATGTAGTTAATACATTATTGTAATATAAGAAAACGAATTACAAAAAACTGCATCATAATTGGTGCAGTTTTTTGTAAGGAATAAAATTATTTCATTGTTTTTACTATTCATTTTAAGTAAATAAGAATTTCTTTCTCTGTATTTCTATTTTTGATATCAACTAATACTCGATTCATTGCTAAGCTAAGTAATTCTCATATTTGTGGTCATGCTGGAAGTTTAAAGTGTTCCATTATTTTTTTTCAATCTACTTGTAAATCTTTTTGTGTGAATTGTCATTCCTGTTTCTCTAAATCTTTTAGCATTTTTCTCAACTCCTCAACGTCAGTAATATCAGCACTATTCTGCATTGGGTTATATTGTCACAATCTATCTGCTATTGTAATGTCTAATAAGTTGCTTACCTTTTCAAATCAAGCCTCACTATATAATTTACGAAGTTTTTTGATTCTATTTTCTTCATTTGCATTTAATATTTCTCATGGTACATGATGATTGAATATGTATCGGCAAATATCTTTTATTTCAGCTTTTGAAAAAGTAAGTCTAGCAAAATCTTCTTTTGCAAGCTCTGGTCATGAAACACGATGATTTAGTGGACTCGCCAATATTGCACGAATTTCATCACGAGAAAGATTTTTTTCGTATGCTGAGTACTGCCCTACTTTTCCTACATCATGATAAAGCATTGAGAATCTAACAAGATAGTCTTTGTTTATCCTTTGTAGATGATAAAGCGACATAATTGTGTGAACATATACATCAAATGGGTGATATCTAACTGGTTGCTCTACATTTTTTGTCGCATATAATGCTGGAAATACATATTCAAGCAATTTAATTTCATCTAACAAAGAAACAAAAGCAAATGGATCTCATGAAATAAAAACTTTCATAATCTCGTCATGTATTCTCTCTTTGGAAATATTTTGCAAAAGATTTGCCAATTCTTTGGTAGCTTTTCGTGTGTCTGTATCAATATCGAATAAAGTAATTTTTGGTTTATTTCATTGTGTGTCTTTTAATTTTTGATTTAGTACTGAAACAAATCTGAGAGAACGAATAATTCTCAAAGCATCTTCTGTAAACCTTTTTTCTGGTTCTCATACACATTTGATTTTCCTATTTATGATGTCTTGAATTCATTTGTGTGGATCGATAATGATGCGGATTTTTGCTTCTGTACTCCTCTTTTTATTTACAAAATCTTCGTGTAAAGTATCTATCAGATAGGTAGCAAAAGTTTGATCAAATTGTCATTCTGGGAATAATTTGGAAATATAGTTTTTGTCTTGAACTATTAAAAGATTAAAATCTGAATAAAATACTACTCCATTATCTTTCAAAGATTTCGTGAACAAGTCCTCATCAGATATTTTATTATGTTTTTTGAATCCTTTATTTAGATTTGATTTTTTGAAATCTGCTGAAAAATAGTAGATACAATTTATCGAAAAATCTCTCCTATTTGAGTCCAACAAAATATCATTTTGTCGATTTATCGATTCTGGATGACGATTGTCTGAATATTCGTTTTCTGTACGAAGTGGAGTCAATTCGTATTTTATCTCTTTATTATCTTTTGGGATTAATGTGATAGTACCGAATTTCTCAGTGATGAAATGATGCACATCATCTTTTTTGATTTTTCCATATATCTCTGCCGGTTCTCAAGCCATTGTAAAATCCACATCTGTCAGATTCTTTTCGAGGTCTAATAAGATATCTCTGATACTTCAACCGACTAAAAAAAGATTTTCTGTATCACATTTATCTTGCAGAAATTTAATATGTTTATCAAGTATTTTTAGTCCATCAAAATTTAACATTTATTTAATGAGAATATTTTAAATTAATTATTCCAAGTCTTTTTTACAAAATCATGTTTGCCTTAAAATTGCCTGTAATGTTCATTCCGGTAAATCCTTTTTTACACTATGTTGGGGAATTGTTGTTCTTTTCTTTTGTAACTCATCGTAAAGTACTATATGACTTCACCTAATATGATCCACAACCCATCAATGATTTTCTAGAAATTTTATTATTTCTTTAGGCGTGTACGAAGTCATCGATAAACATATTTGATATAAATGTATATTTATTATTTAGTAATGTATCAGTTTTGACTTCATGTTTTTTCACAGATTCTAAATATGCTAAAATTGCTTCTCTCGTCATTTTTTGGGCATCTTCTATATCAACTCCATAGCTAATACAACCAGGCAATTCCACTACTTGTGTAGTATATCATCCATCGTCTTCTTTTGTATAAATTACTGTATAATTCATTTTTTTATATGTTTAATATAAAAAATAGTACAACTTATTATACTTGAAAATTAGAAAAAATCAATTGATTTATCAATATATAGTTATTTCTAGTTATTATTAACAATCTTCATTTTTTACTATAGCTTCAAACATATATGCATCTTTTATGTATTGTGGAAGAGACTCATTCAAATTATTTATATCTTCTTCTTGCAATTTATTGTATGTGTCTTCTATATCTTTATAATCTTGTGAGGTTATACATTCATTACCTTCAGCTAAATTCAATAATTCTTGGTAATACTTCTCTAGGCTATATTTTTGTTCTAGCAAATTTCCATTTCAATTAAATGTATTGTGCCATAATATTTCAATTTTTTGCCGTAACACATCAAATCATGAAAATACACTAACTCTTTCTGCAGGATGTCATTGGATATAATGTCGTGATAATGCTAACAAAATTAATCATATTATTAATTTAATGATATTTCATTTTAGTTGCCTTTTATCTTGTTTATCCAAGACTATTTTTATATCACTTTCTTGCATTTTGAAAAAATTTTTTATAAAAAAACAGATAATTCTGCTTATATGCATCTACATATGTATAATGTTTCAAATAAGTATTTCAACAATAAATTTAGAGTTAATGAATTAATTTTTCTTGTTTTTTTATGTATTATTTATAGTATCGGATGTGATTGATTTTACTCTTGTGTTTTTTGTATGAAAAAAGCATTTGTAAATTGTCGAATTATGCCTGGTTGAGTACTAAATGTATTTGAAAATTTAATTTCGAACGAGGATTTTTCGGAAGCAAAAATTTTTACGCTTTTTTCAGATAGAAAAGAGATTGTTGTAGGAAACAAAAAATTATCTGTAATCACTGCTCTGCCAAATTGGTTGAATCAATTGTTTTTGTATTTTTCAACACATAAAATAAAAATCTTATCATCACTTTTTGATTACCGTAATTTGATGATGTTTTATCCTTTTTTTATGAAAGTACTTTCAAAAAAAATAAGAAGATACAATCCTGAAAAAATAATAATTTCATCGTTCGCTATTGCAAAAAATATTTCTGTCCCAAATATCCCAAAAAAGCTGTATTTACATTCTCCAATGCAATATATTTGGAGTCATTATGATGAATATACACATAAATTATCATGATTTAAATTAGCCTTATTTAAGGCAATTACGCCAAGACTAAGAAGATGGGATAAAAAGTTTACGAGTTTTGATGAAGTAGAATTTAATAGTAAATACACTGCTAAAATAGCGAAAGATTTGTACTGAATAGATTGAAAAATAAAATATCCCAAAGTTGATGACTGTTTTTTGTCTTGTACTTTGAATAACACTCCGGATAATTATTATATTTATGTTTGAAGGACTGTAAAATTTGTAAAAGAAGTAGATAAAATTATTAAACTATTTAACGATACAAATGAAAACCTTTTGATTATGTGAAGTTGACCTGATGAAATGTATTTAAAATCAATTGCTTGAGATAATGTAATTTTCATTGGATGGGTATCTGATCCTGCAGAAAAAATGAAAATTATCAAAAATGCAAAATGAATGATCAATATAACTAAGGAAAGTTTCTGAATATGTACAATGGAGGCACTACTTTCTGGAGTTCCTGTATTTGGTTTCAATGATGGTGCTAGTGTAGAATTGATAGATAAAGATAGTTGAATTCTAGTACTAAACAAAAATCATGAGACATTAATTTCAGAATTCAAGGAATTTATACAAAGGGATTGGAATAGAGAGTACATACAATCAAGGGCTGTAAAGTTCTATAAAGAATAACAAAATATTGACTTTAACTTATATTTTTGTATATAGAAAGTATACATTTTTTATACAAAATTTTTAAATAAAAACTTTAAATATCAAATTCTGAACGTTATTTATGAAAAAGGTTCTGAAAAAAGTTTTTTGATTTATTTTAACTTTTTTAGTTGCAGCAATTCTGTTTTGCTTGCTAATTTTGTTGTTTACCAGAAATAAGAATAAATCTAATGTCCAAGTGAATACATACACTGTCACAATATGAGATATTGAGAAAACTATTGAAGTTTATGGAAATGCTGAACTAAAAAAGGAAGAAATACTATGATTCGTTATCCAATGAGATGTAGCTAAAATTAATGTGAATGAGTGAGATTTTGTCACTAAATGACAAATATTGGCAAGTTTAGACACAGAAAATATTGAAAACGATATTAGACAAGCTGAATTAAGTTTGGAAAATGCACAAACAAACTATCAAGATTTGAAAAATTGATGAACTGATACACAGATTTTACAAGCTGAAAATGCCTTGGAACAAAGTAGATCTGCCTTGAAGCTAGCTAAACAACAATTAGATGAATTGGAAGATAGTTCAGACATAAATGCTTTATGAAACAATAATGAAACCATACTAAAAAGTACTACATTAAGCATAAAAGATTATATTACTCAAGGAGAAAAAGCCATAATAGCATTGGATAAAATTTTTGGTGTAAGTAGTAAATATGAAGATGAAAATGATGATTTTGAAGAATATTTATCTAAAAAAAATACAAACTATAAAAGGCAAACAAGTCGTTTAATATCTAGAAGTTACACTCTTTTGGATGACCTGAAAGATGAATATGATAACTTATGAAACATATCAATCAATAATAAATATAGATTATCAGATGCTCTAGAAATAGCTGAAGATCTTTATCAAGCTATTTATGATGCAAGTGAATATGCTTATAATGCCCTGGAAAATAGTGAAATCAATGAAACACTTACATCAGCAATGATTTGAAATTTTGAAAGTATTGTGTGAAATTATAGTACTATATCTAAATCTTCCCTAGCAAATATTTTAAATCAAACTAATACCTTAAACAATCTTTCAACGTCAAATAGCGATGGAATAGCCATTCAAGCCAAAAAAAATGAAATTGAAAGTCTGGAAAATACGATTCGTTTACAAGAAAAAAATTTACAAGAAATAAAAAAATGATGAACAGATAGCCAAAAAAGTATCGCAGCTAACACTGTAGAGCAGGGAAAAATTACTGTAAACAAGGCAAAAAAATGATTAGAGACTTATCAAATCACTGCCCCATTTGATTGAATTATTAGAAAAATAGATTTTGAAATTTGAGATAAAATTTCTGCTACAAGCACAAAATTTATTTATATAGAGAATCCTGATTTAATTGATATTTCACTACTTTTGGATCAAATCGACATAGTTCAAGTAGAACTTGGTATGCCAGCAGAAGTTGAATTTGATGCTTATCCAGGTGTAATTTTTCATGGTATAATCAGCGACATAGATACCAAAGCAAATATTTCCGCATGAGTAGTTTCGTACACTGTAAAAGTGAATATCGAAAAATGAAATTATAAAATATATGGGGGAATGACTGCAAATGTAAAAATTATTATAGATCGTCAAGATGATATACTCCAAATACCAAACACTTATATACAAACAATCTGAGAAAAAAATTATGTCGTAAATGGTAGTGGTGACTTAGTAGAAGTAGAAATATGAATTTCAAATGATAATATGGTAGAAATTGTATCTGGATTAAATAATTGAGATCAAATTATAAAAGAAGTTAGCAAAACTGCAACAAATGGTTTAGGTGAAGATTTGATGAACATGAGTAATGAATATAACCAATAGATAAAATAGTTGATATTACTTGATAATAAAATGTTAATAGAGCTAAAAGATATATGTAAAAGTTATTTTGTGTGAGATCAAGCAATCCCTGTACTAAAAGGGATAAATTTAGAGATAGCTGAAAAAGAATTTGTAAGTATTATGTGACATTCTGGTAGTGGAAAATCAACTCTCATGAACATGATTTGAATGCTTGATACTCCGACCTCTGGTGACTATTTTTTTGATTGAAAGAATGTTGCAAAACTATCTGATAATGAGCAAGCAGATATCCGTGGGAAAAAGATTGGATTTATCTTTCAAACATACAATTTAATTCCTAGAAAATCAGCATTGGAACAGGTTATACTGCCACTGTCTTACCAAGGGATTAAGAGAAGTGAAAGAGAAGAAAGAGCAAAAAAGGCTCTGATTAGGGTTTGATTGGAAGATAAATTGGATAGCAAACCCAATGAATTATCTGGGTGACAGCAACAGAGAATAGCTATTGCTAGGGCTTTGGCCATAAATCCAGCACTAATTTTGGCTGATGAGCCTACTTGAGCATTGGATACAAAAACTGGGAATGAGGTAATGGAATTAATTACAGAATTACGAGAAGAAGGCAAAACAGTTGTTCTAATTACTCATGAACCGGAAATTGCAAACTATGCCCAAAGGCATATTTTAGTAAAAGATGGGAATATAGTAAATACTTTGGAATCTTGATTGGAATGAGCTATTGAACACGATTGGAAAAAAATATTTAGTCACTAAGGAATAAATGACACTAAGACAGCATTTTGCAAATGCAATTACGGACTTAAGTAGAAATAAATTGAGGACAGGTTTGAGTATGTTGGGAATCATAATCTGAGTTTTTTCTGTAATTGTAATGTTGTCTGTATGAAACTGAGCGACTGAAGAAATTGTATGACAAGTAAATGCCATGTGAACCAATATGATTACTATCACTCCTGGTGGAAGTCTCTTCAGCATCTGACAAGCTGGAAGTCGGTGAGATGTAGCTACACTCAATGACCAAACTATCGAATTTTTGGAAACCAATGTATCAAATATTGATTTAATTGCTCCTATTGTGCAATGAACTAAACAAGTGATTTACTGAGATATCAATACTCGTGCAACTGTTGTTTGAACTACTCCAGATTATGCGATGATCAGGACTTTGGATTTGATATGATGAAGATTTATGTCTCAAAATGATGAGTCGAATATGGCAAAAGTTGCTGTATTGTGAAATAAAATTGCCAAAGATTTATTTGGAGATGAAGATCCTATCTGAAAAAATATTAAATTGGAAAATATAATCTTGAAAGTAATTTGAGTTCTAGACGAAGATGCTATGGCTGATTGATATGTTTTCGTGCCTATGAGTACTGCAAAAATCAGAATTTTAGGAACAAAAAATTACTATACTCTATTTCTTTCGACAACAAATAGCGACCTCATAGATGCAACCAAAAACGAAATCGAAGATAGTTTGAGAATATTTTATGGTATCAAAGAATGAAACAGCAACAATTTCAGCGTAACGACTCAAAAAGAAATATTGGAAATAGTGGATAAAATCATGTGAATTATGTCAACATTTTTGGCTTGTATTGCCGCAATTTCATTGCTTGTAGGATGAATATGAGTCATGAATATCATGCTCGTTTCAGTGACAGAAAGAACAAAAGAAATCTGAATTAGAAAAGCAATCTGAGCAAAAAAATCAGATATTGTCAGTCAATTTTTAGCAGAATCCGTTTTGATGACAGTAATTTGATGAATAATTGGAATACTTTTGAGTATGTTAGTCGTTTGGACAGTAAATCATGTACAAGATACAATTCATGCTGTAATTACAGTGAAATCAGTATTAATTGCTGTAATTTCATCAATTTCAATTGGACTAATTTTCTGAATTATGCCGGCCAGAAATGCTGCGAAACTCAAGCCAATTGATGCGTTGAGATTTGAATAATTTCTATTATCTTAGCTAAAACTAATATTTCCACCTATTGAAATATTTCATCAAATTGAATAATCATCATCTGAATCATCAGAGTTTTTTGCCCCTTTGTAAAGGGGCTCCCCGAAGGGGTGGGGATTTTTTGAAATACCTCTGGCTTCGCCATCTCCCTTTAAAAAGGGAGAACTTTTTTTCACTATTTCAGAATTATCGCAATCTCTCATAGATAGTCAAACCTTTTCTCTCTCCAAATCTATGTTGACTACTTTTACTTTTACTTGCTGTCATACTGAAACTACATCAATTGGATTCTTTACAAAAAAGTCAGCCATTTGTGATTTGTGGACTAATCAATCATTGTGCAATCAGATATCTACAAATGCTCCGAAATCTGTCACATTTCTCACTATTCATTCTAATTCCATTCATTCTTGTAAATCTTTGATTTCCAATACATCTGACTTAAATACTGGAGCCTGAATTTCATCACGAGGATCCAATCCTGGTCTCTCCAATTCTGCCAATACATCTTTCATTGTTTCGAATCAGATTCAATATTTTTCAGATAATTCTTGAGCTTTTCACTCAATACTTGATACATTCATCGGTAATTTTAAATCTTTTTTCTTAATTCATAATTCTTTTTCTATCATCTCGTAAACCTGTTTGTGAATTTCTGGATGAATTCATGTCTGGTCGAGAACTTCTTTTCATCATTTAATCCTCATAAATCAAATTGCTTGTTCGTATGCTTTTGGTCATAATCATTTTACTTTTTTAAT
>Ga0310786_10003933_pt1 | contig 21033 bp, 11 predicted proteins | sample AusTroGonzalo_MG_FD_203881 | JGI IMG/M metagenome (GOLD analysis project Ga0310786, IMG submission 203881) | Bovine rumen microbial communities from tropical cattle in Woodstock, Queensland, Australia - Gonzalo_03 (v2) (version 2) | ecosystem: Host-associated > Mammals > Digestive system >... | reverse complement strand
CGGGCATTACATCGGATATCATCGAATAGCCGCTGTTTACAGCCTTTGGCAAACCGGTGCTGACACCGTTTCCTCCCGATGTAATAAAGACGGCCGATTCAGATCCCTTGGGAATGATGACGAATGATCCCATTCCATCATGAACGGTCTTTATTGAGTCCACAAGCCCCTGAACCTTAAGGGCCCCTTTTATGCCGAACCCGTCACTGCCTGTAGTCTTGAACGCCACTCTTGACGGAAGGCCCTTGACAAGGTCACCACCCTCCGGGTAGAATGAGACATTGATCTTGTGTTTGGGCTCTATCGTCTCACCACGTATTTTTTCCAGACGGGGATTGCCCTCGTTGTCTTCCACACGTGAGCGGTCATACTCTCCCACGTACTTGGGTTGAGTGTAGACAGGAATCACACGTGAGAATATGGCCTCGGGACTGAAATCAAGCATATTCTGAGTATAGGCCCTGATCTCGTAAAATCCGCTGGGATATGCCAGTATACCCTGCTTTTCACGTGTCTGGAACGTACCGGCGTCAAGCAGAGGAATGGCGCCGTCGGTCTGGCCCGCCTCTATCTTGAGTTTCTGCTGAAGTATCAGTTCACCGGTAGGAGCCAGGAAATCCACATAAAGCACACCGCTCGGGGCGCGTCCAAGTGTGCTGGCATGCGTCACAAATGCCTTGAACCAGATGTTCTCGCCCTGGAAATAGGCCGTGTTGTCAAACTCCAGATAGACCTTCTCCTGAGGGAACATGGAGTTGAACTCGCGTATGTTATCGGCAAACTTCATCAGTTCACCGGCATAATCGGTCCTGGGCGTAATGGTATCCACAGGTGAGATATAGTCATCCGGAAGGCTTGACGCCACCTTTCTCTTGGAGAGTTCTCCCTTGAAACGTATGTTGTTGTCAGTTACAATGCCCGACTTGTAGAATGTACAAGTATCATGCAGAAACATTATGTTTGACTCCGCATATCGGCGTATACCTTTGTTCCTGGTTGAAAAATCCCAGGGAGAACCGTCATTCTTGTAGTAGTACCTTATCCTCAGGTCCTCATCCTTCAGGTCACGTACCTGGACGGTGCGGGCACCGGTATCAATGAAATATTTATTCAAATCAAAAGGCATATATGAGGACAGCATTTTCCGGCCTTTCTTAAACTCCTTAAGCATTGTCAGCAAGTAGCCGTTCTCAGTCAGGCGGCCCTCAGAAAGAGACCTCAGGAAATGCTGGGTAGAACCGTAATATGCCTTCCTGCGGTTTTCCTCAATGGTAGCCGCCATACGTTTGCTTACATTGCGGTAAGGCTTATAGTAAAAATAGCCCAGCATATCATATGTGGTAATGGCTTTCTCCTGCTTAACTTCAAATCTGATCAGATCAACGTAAACTTCATATCCGAGTGAGGGCAGATCAACTATCAGCGGTTCACTGGCCCATGCCTTGAAATCAGTCCCTGATACTTGATGATTAAAGTCAATATAGGCCCGTCTCATCATATACTCAAGTGATGGCGGGGCAAAGTATTCGGTTTCCCTGAAGAATATCAGTACATCCTCATTCTTTATCTTAGCCTGTTTGCTCCATTTGTCATCACCCAGAAAAAAGCGCTTGAAATAATCCAGGTCAGCCTTGTTGGGCACATTCTTACCTGACACCACAACTTCCGGGAGTTCATCATTGGTCTTAAGGCTGATTGTCAACACTCCGGGATCACGGTTAAATTCAAGCGCCTGAGCCTGATAACCCACAAAACTGAACACAACCGTAGCCGGAAGCCTTACATCCTTAAGTTCAAAACGTCCGTCTGCATCAGTTGCCGTACCTTGAGTAGTACCGTTCACATAGACCGTAGCCGACGGCAAAGGCTCCTGCGTAAGACTGTCAATGACTACACCCGTAATGGTATGCTGTCCAAACAGGGCAACGGGTAAAAAGGACAATACGACAAACAAAAATCTTCTCATAAAATCACCAATTCTGGTCAAGGACATAAGGTACACCGGAGGCAGTGATGCCGGCGGCGTTAATTGTGAACTTTCGGGTAAAGCTGTTGTTGTAGAACTCCACGCGGGCACGGCCGTTCTCATCGGTTATCACATTGGGATTCCAATAGAGAGTGCGGCGATAATCGGGACTGCCTTCTATCGGTCCGTCGGGATACTCCTGCGAGTAGAACTGTACGGGTTTTGTATAACCCTTGACAGTGGTGGTACGGCGACCCAAGTCACGGATCTCCCAATAAAAGAGCAACTCACGGTCTTCTTTTATCTGTATGTCTACCAAATAATACCTCTTTTCACTTGTAGCTATATCCCATGACTCTTCCAGGTCAAGATGTCCTTCCATGTATCTTTCCTTCAAAGGTGTAAGTTCCGCTATCTGGCGTAAAGTCATAGGTTTGTCATATAACAATATGCTTTTGACATCTATCATATCAATTTGCGACGGTATATCAAACGGTTTATGAGTCAGAACCCTTTCATTGTTATGAACATAATACTTCGGTTCAATAACAACTTCATTGCTTTTCTCCCCTTCAATTAAAGACGGTATTTCTTCTTCCAGCCTGATACCCATTGCAAGGAAATAGCCAAAGACATCAGTGGTTACTTCACCCATATCCAGTTCATATTCAGTATCCTTCTCGGCATCGAATGAGGTGAAGGTGTCATAATCAATGAACCGGCGTTTTCCGCTCTGCTCCTCTATGTCGACATCATCAATCATTCGGCCCAACTTGCGGCGTTGCTCGGCAGTCAAATCATTGTCCGAGTAATCAACCTTGTAATCATAAATCCGGTGGTCATTATGATCCAGATCCGTCTCCTGAATCATGTACGGCCTGGGATCAGGTCTGTCGGCACGTTCAAACCTGATGCGCTTGCTTTTCTCGTGTTTGGAATCGCCCTTCCTCCTGACAGACATCAGGTTAACGGTAAAATTGCCGTTCCCGTAAAAGTCGGACAGGTTAAAGCCGAAATAACCCGTCGAGTCCGTATGATTTTCAAATGTTTCAAATTTCAGTCTGTCCTCCTTAGGTATCAGAGAAGCATACACACCTATGTCCGATACCGGATTACGTCTTCCGTATGACAGTATCCATCCATTCATTGTAAGCCCCTCTTCGATGCGGTGCTTTTCCTCAAACTTTTCAAGTCCGGTCATATACTTCCACTCATAACGTTCCCAGCCCTGAACAAGCGTAAGCAGGTTGAGCGCTTCACGATGTTCGTCATCATAACTCTCCAGATACCATGCCGGATCATGAATGTAACCTTTCAGGTCCGATGACAACAGCAGGTTGGTCCTCAGATTATCTGTACGTCCTCCGCCATAGTCGGTAGCATCACGCACCGACAGGCAGAAACGGTCGCGGAACGGATTGCCGTCCTGGTCGGTAAGTGTAAACTCCATGACCTCCTTGTCACACGACTGACGTGACATACTGTCCGTGTTGACAGCAATTGTGGGTGTACTGTATTCCTTGCCGTAATGGAATATGCTGCGGGATGACAGAATCATACCGTCAGTATTGAATAGTGTAACGCGACAGACGCCTACCGGCCAGTCCGAGCAGTCTATCTCAAGCTGGCTGTTTTCAACGTCCTTTATCTCCTTAAAGTATATGACTTCGCCGCGACACATTACAGCCAGAGCTGTCCGTTCTCCGATTCGGTCTGCCGTGCGCCAGATGCTCACATTCATACGTGAGTCCGGGCTCATATCGGCCATCATAGAGTATCCGCTGCTTACTGTATTTAAATAACAGTATCCTGATTTTCCATCAGAGGACAGGAAAGACACCGTATTATTAAATGTAGGAATGATAATGAACGAGCCCATGCCGTCATGAACCGTATGTGCAGTGTCGCCGGTATTAGTCAGACACACAAATCCATCTACGCCGAATCCGTCCTTTCCGGTTGCCTTGAAAGCGACTCTGCACGGAAGTCCTTTTACAATGTCGCCGCCCTCGGGATAGCATTTTAAGTTTACTTCTTCATTGTACTTTTCCTCAGGTTTGCCGCGCAGTTTCTCAACAAGGGGATTGTCCTGATTGCTTTCCACATGCGAACGGTCATATTCACCCACGAACTTAGGTTGTGTATATATGGGAATGACGCGTGAGAATACGGCCTCCGGACTGAAATCAAGCATATTCTGGGTGTATGCCCTTATTTCATAGAATCCACTGGGGTAAGCCAGTATACCCACCTTTTCACGAGTCTGGTATGTACCTGCATCTAGCAGCGGTATGGCGCCGTCAGCCTGACCTGCCTCAATCTTGAGTTTCTGCTGCAGTATTATCTGACCGGTAGGAGCCACGAAATCCACGTACAACACTCCGCTGGGAGCGCGTTCCAACGTGGAGGCTTGAGTTACAAACGCCTTGAACCAGATATTCTCACCCTGAAAGTATGCCGTATTGTCAAATTCCATATAGACTTTCTCCTGAGGGAACAGGCTGTTGAACCGATTGATGTTTTCGGCAAACTTCATCAGGTCTGAGGCATAGTCAGCATCATCAGTCACTATCGTGGCTGAATCCACTGACGGGCAGTAATCATCCGGCAGGCAGGAACCTACCCTTTTCTTGGAGAGTTCGCCCGTAAACTGTATGCTGTTGTCTGTGACTATACCGTTCTTTGAGAATATGCATGTATCTTTCAGGACTGTCATCCAGGACTCGGAATAATGGCGGACGCCATTCCCCTTTTCTCTCAGATTCATCGGAGAGCCGTCGCTACGGTGGTAATATCTTATTCTCAGTTTCTTGTCCTTCAGACCATGAATCTGTTTCATGTCGTTATCCGCATCGGCAAAGTAATCCCTCATATCGACAGCCTTTTCTATTGACAATATCTTCCTGCCTTTCCTCACATTATCCGTCAATGACAGCATGTATCCGTTCTCCGTAAGTCCGCCATTGTATAATGACCGGAGGAATTGCTGGTTTGAACTGTAATATGCACGCTTGCGGTTTTCTTCAATGTTCTGAGTCTTCCTCTTGTTCAGGTTTTCGTACGGTCTGTAATAAAAGTAGCCAAGCATGTCACAAGTTACGACAGCATTCGTCTTGATGACAGAGAAATTCACCATATCCACATACAGTTCATATCCCAACAGAGGCATATCAATTATCAGAGGCTCGTATGCCCATGCAGTGAATACGCTCGAAACCACCTTCACCGTATCATAAGACCTTTCAACTTTCTTTCCTGCTTCATGCTGGGCGGTAGCCGATGCATACGTTGTTCTGCCTATACGTCTGATCTCGTAAGAGGTTTCAAACGAGCGGTCAAACATAAGGACATTCTCGTTCTTTATCCTGGCGCTCCTGCCCCACCGGTCATTGCCTAGGAACATGCTTTTGAAATAATCCAGGTCCTCTTTCTTTACTTTGTTTTCCTTACCCGACACCACAATCTCGGGCAGTTCTTCATTGGTCTTGAGCCTGATTGTCAAATCTCCGGGATTGCGGGTCAGGTCAAGAGCCTGCGGCTGATAGCCCACGAAACTGAATACCACCTTGGCCGGGAATGTAACGCCCTTCAACTCAAACCGGCCATCGGCATCGGTTGCGGTTCCCAGGGTCGTTCCGTTGACATAGACCGTGGCCGATGCCATCGGCTCCTGCGTAAGACTGTCTATGACTACGCCCTTAACGGTACTCTGCCCAAACAGGGCAACGGGTAAAAAGGACAATACGGCAAACAATAATCTTCTCATCATAATCACCAGTTTTGGTCTAGGACATAAGGTACGCCGGTGGCTGTAATACCGGCAGCCGATACATTAAAATGATTCGTAATGGAACTGTTGTAGAACTCCACATTGGCGGTGCCGGTCGAATCGGTCACGACATTGGGGTTCCAGTAAAGGGTGCGGCGGTAATCCACATCACCCGGAATAGGGCCGTCAGGATATTCGGGCGAGTAGAATGCATACGGACGTGAGTAGCCGTCAACGGTGGTTACGCGTTTGTTGATGTTGAATATCTCATCACGGGAACTCAGTTCGTAATTCTCCTTGACATTTACATCCACCAGATACAGACGCTCGTTCATGATCTCATCATATTTAAAAGGAGCGCTATCCATCAATGCAGTCAGCCACCTTTGATATGGCATGCTTTGGGTATACAAAGGACACTGCTTCAGAAGATCCACACGACGTATAGGATGGTCAAATACCATTATACTCTCTATATCCTTGGATTCAATTATGAGTCTTCTGTCTACGGGTTCTTCCTCAAATCTGCCCACATACTTGTACTGTTTGGAGTCATGAACGTAAAAGAACGGTATAAAACCGTTTATTCTGACAATAATTTCAATTTCCCCGTCCGCTTTGACATAATTCTCCACCGTGACTTCATATCCCTTGTCTATAAGGTAACCCATCAGGTCAGGTGAGTAATCTCCCTTGTCCAGTTCAATTTCCACATCCTTGACCACATCATAAGCACTGAACGTCAAGTAATCCACGTACATGCGTTTCTCGTCAATCTCAACTTCCGGAAGTACTATTCCCCTGTTCTCGCTGATAAGAGTCTGAGATTCCAGATCTTCAATGACATCCTTTTTATTCCTTTTGTTCAAGGCCGATAACAATCCCGTAAAGACAAGTTCCTGCGGTTGGAACGGGCGGATGGAAGGAGTCATCGAGCGGTCAAACACAATGCGGGCATCGGGGCCTATCAGACGTTTCCTGTCCACCTGGGTCCTGATTGAGAACCTGGCCTTGTCATACAGTTCCGGCCCGATGTCAAATCCAAAGTAGCCCGATGAGTCCGTCATGTATGAGTAGGATTCACACAGACTCTTGTCGTTAGGCATAAGTGACGCCAGCACCTCGATATTGTCCAATGGCTTGCGGCCCGACGAGTTCATAATCCAGCCGTTCACCGTCAGGTTCTCCTCCAGACGGTGCTTCTCGCTGAACTCCTTCTGACCGGTCATGGTCTGCCAGTCGTAACGCTCCCAGCCCTGCACCAGCATCAGCAGGTCTAGTGCCGTATCGCGCTCCGGGGCATCCGAATCAAAATACCACGAAGGATTCTCAATGAAACCCTTCAGGTCCGATGACAACAGCATCGATGTGCGAAGGTCATCGGCCAGGATGTTGCCCTGTCCGCGCACATCACGCACCGACAGGCAGAATCGGTCACGGAACGGATTGCCCTTTCCGTCCCTCAGGTTGAAACGAAGATTCACCTTCTCAAAAGGCCCGTATTTGTCCTTATCGGCCGATACCAGGATTGAAGGTGTTCTCAGTCCTTCGCTGTGATGATAGATGGAGCGGCTGGCGTATATGTTGCCGTCGGTCCCAAATATATATAACCTGCAAACGCCCTCGGGAACCCCGTTCATGGAAACAGATTGTACGACTGTATTTGAAGAGGTTTGAACGGTACTGAAATTAACCAACTCACCGCGGCATGTGAGCGCCACGCCCAACATATTACCCGCAAGGTCAGGCGTGCAGTCCACACGCAGCAGGATGTTATCTGATTTTGCAGTATCCACCTGCAGTGTCAGGCCGCTCCGTTCGGCATCCGGAAGTGAGAATGACCTGGACTTGCCGTCTACCTTCAAGGTTACGGAATTCTTTCTTTCACTGGGAGTGAATGTGAACCAGCCCATTCCGTCATGAACGGTACTGAAAGTGATGTCCGTATCGTCAAGCACACCGTCAGCATCTATTCCGAAACCGGTTTCATCGGTAACCTTGAATGCGACACGACAGGGTTTACCTATAACCAGATGTCCGCCCTCGGGATAGAACCCGCAGTTTATCTTGCGCAGGTTCTCCGTCTTGGGACGGATATCGGACACATCAGGTTTGCGTAATTTTACAACGGGTGTTTCAACGTAGTATCCTCCCTCATGCTCCGGCTTTTCATAAACGGCAAACACACGTGAAAAGACCGATTCCTCACTAAAGTTGAGCATGTAATTGGTATAGGCACGCACCTCGTAGAATCCGCTGGGATACTCCAGCACTCCACGCTTTTCGCGCGCCTGTTCGGTCGATGCGTCACGCAGCACGAAAGATCCGTCAGCCTGACCGGCCACGATCTTGAGTTTCTGCTGCTTGAGCAGCACACCCGTAGGTGATATCAGGTCCACGTACAGCACCTTGCTCTGAGCCTTACGCAGAGTCGAGGCATTTACCACGAAAGCCTTGAACCAGATGGTCTCGCCCGTGTAGTAAGATGTGTTGTCAAACTGGATGTAAACCTTTTCCTGAGGGAAAATGCTGTTAAACTGGTGGATGTTACCCGCAAAACGCATAAGCTCGTGGGTAATGCTGGCAGTCTCGCTGGACTCCGGGCCCTCCCAGTCTCTTGCATCCGCAAGAGTCAGGGACAAAAGCAAACTTAGGGTTAAAGTAAAAAGGCGTCTCATTTTGCAAAAATAACAAGGTTACCAATTATAGTCAAGGACATAAGGTACACCGGACGCAGTGATGCCGGCAGCCGATATTCTGAAATGATCGGTAATGGAGTTGTTATAAAACTCCACAGTTGCCGTACCGGTCGAATCGGTCACGACATTGGGATTCCAATATAAGGTGCGGCGATAATCCACATCTCCCGGAATTGGGCCGTCGGGGTATGAGGGAGAGTAAAAGGCGAACGGACGGGAGTAGCCGTCTATTGTTGTTACACGCTTGTTAATATTGAATATCTCATCCCTTGAGCTGATATCAGCGGGCTCCTTCATCTGGATATCTACCAGAAGATAACGTTCTGATATGGCTTGCGTCGGATTCACCATCTGAATGGTACGATCCATATAATCCATATATAGAGGACACTGCGCCAGGATATTCATCAGCCACATGGGACGGTTAAAAACAATTATGCTCTTGATATCCTTTGTGTCTATAATAATAGGGTTCTCATATATCCCGGTATTCAAAAACCTTTTCTCATTGTGTATATAGAAGAAAGGTGCGAACCCGTTAATAGCGCCAATTATCAGTTCACCTGTTGCATCCGGACATTCCAATGTCACATCATAGTTCTTTTCAAGAAGGTAGCCTAACAGGTCTGTTGAATAGTCACCCTTATCAAGTTCTATCTCAACGTCCTTAGCCACATCATAAGCCTGGAACCGGAAATAATCCACATACATACGCTCCTCATCAATCTCAACTTCGGGCAGAATGACACCCTTTTCCTTATTGATTACAGACTCAAGGTCTTCCTTCAGTGTTGTTTTGCCTTTCTTACCCTTCTTGTCCGGAGCAGGCAGAAGGCCCGTGAATATCATCTCCTGCGGTTGATACGAACGGATGGCCGGAAACATGGAACGGTCAAACACTATTCGGGCATCGGGACCGATAAGTCTTTTCCTTTTGGGTTGGGCCCTGATGGCAAACCTGGCTTTGTCATATAGATCCGGTCCTATATCAAATCCGAAATAGCCCGATGAATCCGTCCTGTATGAGTAAGTCTCACACAGAGTCTTGTCGTTTGGCATGAGTGACGCCAGAACCTCAATGCTATCCATCGGCTTCCTACCCGACGAGTTCATGATCCAGCCGTTAACCGTAAGATTCTCCTCCATACGATGCCTCTCGCGGAAATCCTTCTGACCGGTCATGGTCTGCCAGTCATAACGCTCCCAACCCTGCACCAGACAGAGCAGGTCCAATGCTTCGTTACGACGGGAATCATCCGAATCAAAATACCACGAAGGATTCTCAATGAAGCCCTTCAGGTCCGATGACAACAGCATGGATGTACGCAGATCATCGGCCAATGCATTGCCCTGTCCGCGCACATCACGTACCGACAGACAGAACCGGTCACGGAATGGATTACCCTGTCCGTCCTTAATATTGAACTTGAACGTCACCATGTCAAAAGGCTCGTATTTGTCCTTATCGGCAAACATCTGGATTGACGGTGTGAGGTCAGTTGAACTGTGATGATAGATAGAGCGGCTGGCATATATGCTGCCGTCGGTCCCGAAAAGATACAGTCTGCATACACCCTCCGGAACGCTATTCATGGAGAGTGACAGCTCTACAGGCTGCGTTCCGGTCTGTATCGTACGGAAATCAAAGAGTTCTCCCCTGCAGGTGAGTGCCAATCCTACAGTCCGGTCGGCCAGATCAGGTGTACAATCTATGCATAACTGAACGGCATCAGCACCGGATGCATCGGCCCGGACGGTCAAGCCACTCTCTGCGGCTCTTGGCAACGTGAATGATTTTGACTTTCCGTCAACCGTCAGGGTTACGCTGTTCCTTCTGTTATCAGGAGTGAAAGTAAACCAACCCATTCCGTCATGAACGGTACTGAAAGAGATATCCGTTTCGTCAACCACACCATTCGCATCAATGCCGAATCCTGTTTCATCAGTCACCTTAAAGGCAACGCGACAGGTTTTACCTATAACAAGATGTCCGCCCTCCGGGTAGAATTCACAGTTCACCTTGCGCAGTTTCTCTGTTTTGGGACGTAACTCCTCTACAGTCTCATCCCATCGGACTTTCATGACAGGAGGCTCTACATAAAAATTGCCCTCTTTCTTAGGTTTTTCATAAACTGCAAACACGCGTGAAAAAACAGATTCCTCAGTAAAATTGAGCATATAGTTGGTATATGCCCGCACCTCGTAGAATCCGCTGGGGTATTCCAAAACGCCACGTTTCTCACGTGCCTGCTCTGTCGCACCATCCATCAGCACGAACGATCCGTCGGCCTGTCCGGCCACAATCTTAAGTTTCTGCCGTTTAAGAAGCACGCCATTAGGTGAAACCAGATCCACATAAAGCACCTTGCTCTGAGCTCTTTTCAAAGTAGATGCATTGACCACAAAAGCTTTGAACCAGATGGTCTCGCCGGTGTAGTACGATGTGTTGTCAAACTGAAGGTAAACCTTCTCCTGAGGAAAAATGCTGTTAAACTGGTGGATGTTACCCGCAAACCGCATAAGCTCGTGGGTAAGACTGGCAGTCTCGTTGGTTTCCGGTCCCTCCATATCTTTTGCATAAGCGGAATATAGAGACAGGAATACAGTTAGGGTTAAAGTAACAAGGCGTCTCATTGCAACAAAGAAGGACAATTCAATTAATTGGTTCTATGGCAAAGAAAGACAAACTTGTTAATTATACAAAATTTTTTAGTTTTTTATTAAGAAATTTCTCCGCGGAGATTGTTCTTGAGGCGGCGTTTGACCTCAGAGTTGTCTGTTGTGGAGCCCATCAGACAGAAAAGCTTGGCCAGAGCGGCCTCGGTGGTAAGGTCACGACCGGACACGACGCCTGCATCACGCAGGGCGCGGCCCGTAGCATAAAGGTCCATATTGACCGTACCCGCCAGACATTGGGTTACGTTGAGCAGCACCTTACCCCTGGCCGATGACTCACGGACTATATCCACGAACCAGTCCTTGGAGATGGCGTTGCCCGATCCGTAAGTCTCAATGATGACGGCGCGGGTATCGGAACCCAGAAGAATGTCACGCACTACCTGGGGAGTGATTCCCGGATGCACCTTAAGTATGGATACGCGTGTATCGAGTGTGGTGTTTATGCGGAATGCGGCCGATGAGGGGCGCATGATATGCTTGTCGTTGTAAAGGATATCGATACCGGCTGTTGCCAGCGGCGGATAGTTAGGCGAACGGAATGCGTGGAACGATGTTGAATCGGCCTTGGTGCTGCGGTTTCCACGCAGCAGCTGCGAGTTGAAGAATATGCAGACCTCGGGGACAACAGCACTGCCGTCGGGGTTCTTGGCAACCGCAATCTCAACCGATGATATCAGGTTCTCCTTGCCGTCGGTACGGGGACGTCCTACGGGCAATTGGCTTCCGGTAAAGATTACAGGTTTGGACAGGTTCTCAAGCATGAAACTCAGGGCCGATGCCGAATAGGCCATCGTATCGGTTCCATGCAGTATTACGAATCCGTCATATTCATCGTAGCGTTCACGGATGATCTCGGCCAGACGCACCCAAAGAGACGGTTCTACGTCCGAAGAGTCTATCAGAGGTGAGAAAGAATAATGGTCAACCCTGCAGGTGAACTTGCCAAGCTCGGGTACGAACTCCATCAATCCGTCAAAATCAAACGGGGTCAGGGCGCCGCGGCTGTCCTCTTTCATTCCGATGGTGCCGCCGGTGTAAATGAGCAGTACTGCCGAGCCTTTATCCTCCATACCTTAATAAACGGCTATACACTCCATCTCCACAAGCCAGCCCGGACGGCAGACGGGAGCCTGCACGATTACGCGGGGGCAATCGGGGAAACGGGTGTCAAAAATTTTCTTTACAACATTATAGTCTGCGGCGTCACGCAGATAAACAATCATAGAGCCCACCTGCGGGAATCCGCATCCAGCCTCCTCAAGCAGGACCTGAACGTTCTCGATCATGCGGTTGGTCTGGCTCACGATATCTCTTTCGTACAGAATCTTGCCTTTATTGTCAATGCTTGCCGTACCGGAAATATAGACATGCCTGCGGTCCGGATACTCAATCCGGGTGCCACGCTCAAACCTTACGCCATACTGCGAGGTGCGGTTCAGATGACTCTCACCGTTAAGATATTTTACCAGGACGCCCGGACCCGAAACTGCCACGGCATCAAGCATCACCTTGTTGTCATGGTTAGCGGTACGGCCCTCGATTCCGGTGCTGGCAATGAAATGGGTATCGGGAGTAAGTCCGTGCCGGTCAAAAACGGTATTGCGGCCATCGACCACACCCTTGTAATTGACATCTATGTTCTGGACAAAAAGCCAGGTGCGCATGCAGTTGGTCTCAAGCGTAAGCCCCTGTGACTCCAGTCCTGCGCTCAACTCGTCAAGCAGCGAAACCGTCTGGTTGTACGAGCCCTCGCTGTCCGAAAGGCCACATGTGTACCAGTATTCGTCAATACCCCTTTCAGTCACCTTGTGCATACGGTCACTGATACGGCATATCGCGGCCGACTTGCGGCACCATACCATTGCCGATATCTTTGTTCCGTTAAGAGGTGTCTGGCCGATGATTGATACGGGACAGTCAAACACCAGACGTTCACGCAACAGCGCGGTCTGGTTGGCCGGATCGCTCAGGAAGAAACGCATCAGCACGGGAGTGCCCTGAGCCTCCACTGCCTTAAGCACATTTGCAAGCAACAGGTCAAGCTGGCTTTCAAAAGGCATAAGGGTATCTTTGAGAGTCAGGACAGTGAATGACTCCGCAATGTCCGCAGCACCTTCCTGAGACCATTTCCCGGTCTGTATCAGGATATTGTCATCAGAATATGTAGAGTAAAGCATTGATTCCAACGGATAAATATGCCGCGAATATAGCGTTTTTCGGTCTATAAGCTTTGCCGAATGGGGCAAAAAGAATACATTTGGCGTCACGAAAATCAAAAATCATCATTTATAAGTATGAAAAGAATATTCATTATCGCAACATTAGCTCTCATTTGCGCTGGCGTTTCAGCCCAGGAAGAAAAGAAGGAGGAAACAGGTTACGGATTCACCACAGTTGATTCACTTGCAATCACTCCGGTCAAGGATCAGGCAAGTTCAGGTACATGCTGGTCATTCTCATCCATAGGTTTCTTTGAGTCCGAGTTGCTCCGTCTGGGTAAAGGCGAGCATGACCTGGCCGAGATGTTCGTGGTACACAAGACCATGGAGGACCGCGCCAAGGCAGCCGTACGTCTGCACGGTGACATCGAGTTCGCTCAGGGCGGCAGTTTCTATGACGTTGTATACTGCTGGAAGAACTACGGTATGGTTCCCCAGGAGGTTATGCCCGGCATCATGTACAAGAGCGACCGCATCAACCACACTGAACTTACCGCTGTAGCCAAGGCATACGTTGACGCACTGGCCAAGAGCAACCTCAAGAAACTGACTGATGTATGGCAGAAAGGATTCAGCGGAATCTACGACGCATACATCGGCGAGTGCCCCGAGAAATTTACTTACAACGGCAAGGAGTACACTCCGCAGTCATACGCTCAGTCTCTGGGTCTGAACATGGATGACTATGTTTCACTGACATCATTCACCCATCATCCCTTCTACGAGCAGTTCATCATTGAGATCCAGGACAACTGGCGCTGGGGACTCTCATACAACCTGCCGCTCGACGAGTTCATGGCAGTTATGCACAACGCCATCAAGAACGGTTACACATTCGCATGGGGTGCCGATGTTTCAGAGCCCGGCTTTACACGTGACAAGACCGCTCTCTGCGTTATACCCGTCGATGAGGACAAGGACAAGAACTACCTGAAAGAGCCCGGACAGGAGAAGGAAATCACCCAGGAGATGCGTCAGGAAGGTTATGACAACTGGGAGACCACCGATGACCACGGCATGCAGATTTTCGGTATCGCCAAGGACAAGAACGGCAAGGAGTACTTCATGGTAAAGAACTCATGGAACACCACCGCCGGCAACAACGGTATCTGGTATGCCAGCGACGCATACGTTGCCCTTAAGACCATCAACATTCTGGTTCACAAGGACGCACTGCCCAAGGACATAAAGAAGAAGTTGGGCATCAAGTAACATCTGGTTACTCCAGCATAAAAAAAGAGGCGCTCCCACAGCGTCTCTTTTTTTATTTTATTTTTATATCTTTGCATTTTGGAATAAACCAGCCTCACTAATGAGGCAAAATACTACACTCATGGATAAAATAAAAAATAACATAAATAATGAACTTCAGATGGAATTATGTGCCCCCCACCCCGGAGATGACAGAGGCAGCCAATGAGTTATCAAAGGCTGTCGGGATCAATCCCATTCTCTGCCGGCTCCTGATACAGAGAGGCATAACTGACAAAACCGAAGTACAGAAATTTTTCAACCCGCAACTGAACGAACTGCTTGACCCTTGGCTCATGGACGACATGGACAAGGCGGTAGCACGTATCAACAGCGCCATTGAGCGTGGCGAGCGCATTCTGGTTTACGGTGATTATGACGTTGACGGCACTACAGCCGTAGCGTTGGTTTACAACTTCCTTAAAAGGGATTATGACAACCTGGACTACTACATTCCAGACCGTTACAACGAGGGTTACGGAGTGTCGGTACAGGGTGTTGACTACGCCTTTGAGACGGGCGTAAAACTGGTTATCGTGCTTGACTGCGGCATCAAGGCTATCCAGGAGATTGCCTATGCCAAGGAGAAGGGCATCGACTTCATCGTATGTGACCATCACGTACCTGACGACGAGCTGCCCCCTGCCGTTGCCATCCTGAACGCAAAGCGTTTTGACTCACATTACCCGTTCAAGCACCTGTCGGGCTGCGGCGTCGGCTTCAAGCTGATGCAGGCCTACGCACTTGATAACGGCATACCTTTCAGCGAACTATTGCCCAGCCTGGACCTGGTAGCCGTGAGCACAGCATCGGACATAGTTCCCATTATGGGCGAGAACCGTGTGCTTACCCATTACGGTCTGGAACAGCTCAACAGCAGCCCCTGCACGGGACTGAAAGCCATAATCCAGGTATGCAAGCTGTCCGACAAGACCCTTACCATAAACGATATCGTATTCAAGATCGGACCGCGCCTGAATGCAGCCGGACGTATGAGCAGCGGCAAGAAGGCCGTTGACCTTATGGTCGAGAAAGACTACGCCCGCGCTCTTGAACTTGCCGAGAACATCGACAAGGAGAACGATGACCGCAAGAAGGACGACAAGGAGATGACCGAGGAGGCCAACAACATCGTCAAGAACCTGGAACACGGCGAGAACCGCCATGCAATCGTCCTTTACAACGCCGAGTGGAAACGCGGTGTGATAGGCATTGTGGCATCCCGCCTTACCGAGGTGTTCTACAAGCCTGCGGTAGTTCTCACCAAGACAGGTAATCTGGCTACCGGATCGGCCCGTTCGGTATCGGGATTTGACGTATACAAGGCCATTGAGAGCTGCAAGGACCTGCTGGAGAACTTTGGCGGTCACACCTATGCGGCCGGACTCTCGCTCAAGGTAGAGAACGTGGATGAGTTCAAGCGCCGCTTTGAGGAGTATGTATCGACCCACATAGAACCCGACCAGATAGAGGCATCGATCGATATTGACGCCGACCTGGATTTCAAGGATATCACGCCCAAGTTCTTCCGTGAGCTCAAGAAATTCCAGCCCTTCGGTCCCGACAACAGCAAGCCTGTGTTCCGCACCCGTAACGTCTATGACTACGGCACCAGCAAGGTGGTGGGACGCGGACATGAGCATATAAAACTCGAGCTGATTGACAGCAAGAGCGGCCATCCGCTCAACGGCATCGCATTCGGCCAGAGTTCACACGTAAGCTATATCAAGACCAAGAAATCGTTTGATATCTGCTATACCATCGAGGAAAACAACTTCAAGCAGGGCGACGTATTGCTCCAGATAGAGGATATAAAGCCCAATTCACTTGAACAAAAAGCCTGACAGGCACATATGGCTTACCTGGACATACTCAAGCAATACTGGGGATACGACAGCTTCCGAGGCATACAGGAGCAGATCATAGAGAGCATAGGCAGCGGCCGTGACACTCTGGGTCTGATGCCTACCGGCGGAGGCAAGAGTATCACGTTCCAGGTACCCACCATGGCCATGGACGGTGTCTGTCTGGTTATCACGCCCCTAATAGCCCTGATGAAGGACCAGGTGCGCAATCTGCGCGAACGCGGAATCAAGGCCGCAGCCATACACACCGGAATGAAACGTGACGACATCATAGCCGTCATGGAGAACTGCATATTCGGCGGCTACAAGTTCCTGTACGTATCACCCGAGCGCCTTTCATCGGACCTGTTCCGCACCAAACTGCGTCACCTGAAGATATGCCTGCTTACGGTCGATGAATCGCACTGCATATCCCAGTGGGGCTACGATTTCCGCCCGTCATATCTCAATATAGCCGATATCCGCAAGGAGTTGCCCGATGTTCCCGTGCTGGCACTTACAGCCACGGCAACCCCGCAGGTAACCGACGATATCCAGGACAAGCTGGGATTCAAGGAGAAGAACGTGATCCGTATGAGTTTCTTCCGCGAGAACCTGTCATACGTGGTCCGCAAGACCGAGAACAAACTGCTTGAACTGAAACATATACTGGACCGCGTACCAGGCACAAGCATTGTATACGTACGCAACCGTGCCGAAACCAAGGAGGTGGCCGATTTCCTGAACGCCGAGGGTATTCCCGCCACGCATTACCATGCAGGTCTGGACCAAGTGGTCAAGGACGAGCGCCAGCGTGCCTGGACCCAGGACCGTTACCGCGTAGTAGTGGCAACCAATGCTTTCGGAATGGGTATTGACAAGCCCGATGTCCGCACCGTAATACACATGGACATTCCCAGTTCCATCGAGGCCTATTTCCAGGAGGCCGGACGTGCGGGACGTGACGGACTGCGTTCATACGCGGTACTGCTGCACTCACCGGGCGACAAACGCACTGTGAGCAAGCGCATCAGTGACAACTTCCCCAAGGAGGAGTTTATACGTGACGTCTACGAGAAGCTGGGATTCTATTACGAGATGGCGGTAGGCGATGGCCGCGGCTGCACCTTCACATTCTCGCTGGGCGAGTTCTGCAAGCACTTCGCACTGCCCATACTGCCTACCGACAGTGCCCTGCGCATACTTACCCGCATGGGTTACATAGAATACGTTGACGAGATGGACTATTCGGCCCGACTGCTGTTTACAGCCAGCCGCGACGACCTGTACCGCATGCATCAGGACAAGACCACCGATGCCGTCATGAACATCATCCTGCGCAACTACAGCGGCATATTCACCGATTACGCCTACATAGACGAGCATCTTATCTGCTCACGCGCCGGAATAGAACGCGAGCAGCTCTATACCACCCTCATGAACCTTCAGAACCAGGGAGTGGTACGATATGTCCCCGAAAGACGCACCCCCGTTATAACCTGGACACGGGAGCGGGTCGATACTGATATGCTGCATTTTGACCCCGAGGTATACAGCATGCGCAAGGAGGAGTTCAAGGAGCGCATAGGCGCCATGATGGAGTACGTGACACGTGAGACCGGCTGCCGCAGCGCCATGCTGCTCAAGTATTTCGGGGAGCATCAGAAAAAGCCCTGCATGTGCTGCGACCTGTGTCAGGAAAAGGTTCAGAGCAACCTGACACGCGGCGAGCGCGATGCCATAATGGGTGACGTGCTGGACACTTTCCACACCAATCCCGACAACCCGCATAAAGTATACACCCTGCCCTACGACAGGAACAAGATAGACCTTGTCCTTCACTATATGGTCGACGAAGGCCATATCCTGATGAGGGACGGCAAAATTTTTGCACAGAAATGATTGAATTGGAAAAGATAGGATTAAGCCCCCTGATTGCAGGACCGTGCAGCGCCGAGTCCCAGACTCAGGTTCTGGAATGCGCACGTAGCCTGGCCGCTCAGGGAGTGAAAGTATTCCGCGCCGGAGTGTGGAAACCTCGCACCCGTCCCGGAAATTTTGAAGGCGCAGGAGAACCCGCACTTGAGTGGCTTAAGACAGTAAAGGCCGAGACAGGAATGTCGGTAACAACCGAAGTCGCCAACGCCCGCCACGTGGAGGCCGCACTCAAGGCCGGCATCGACATCCTTTGGATAGGTGCCCGCACCACAACCAGCCCCTTTGCCGTACAGGAGGTGGCCGATGCCCTTCGCGGAACCGACATACCGGTGCTTGTAAAGAACCCCATCAACGCCGAGCTGGAACTCTGGATAGGCGCTTTTGAGCGTTTGGCCGGCGCAGGACTGAAACGTCTGGCCGCTATTCACCGCGGATTCAGTTCATACTACGAGCGCATATACCGTTACTCGCCCGAGTGGCAGATTCCCATCGAGTTGCGCCGCCGCATACCCGGCCTTCAGATAATCTGTGACCCCAGCCATATGGCCGGACGCAGCGATCTGGTACCGCTTCTGGCACAGATGGCTCTTGACATGAAAGCCGACGGCCTGTTCATCGAGGTTCATCCCAACCCTGCCCAGGCTCTGAGCGACCAGAAACAGCAGCTTACACCCGAGGAGTTCAGCCAGATGGTATCCAAACTGGTATTTCACCGCGAAGCCAAGCCTGCGGACCAGAAACAGATGCAGCCCTTCCGCAGCCAGTTGGATGGCATAGACCTTCAGCTCATACAGGATCTTGCTGACCGTTTCCGCGTAACTGGACGCATAGGTGAATACAAGAACCTGCATAACCTTGCCATACTGCAGCCCGAACGCTACAATGCCATATCGGACGCACTGACCGGAAAGGGAAAGGAACTGGGTCTGGACGAGGATTTCATACGTCTGCTCTTTGAGACGATTCACGCCGAGAGCATACGCTGTCAGATAAACAAAAAGAACACAATATGAAAAAGAGTTTTTTGATTCTTATGTCAGCCATCGTGCTGACCCTTTCTGCCTGTCAGAAAGAACCTGTCCGTGTAGCCTGTGTAGGTGACAGCATCACTTATGGCCACGGAATCAAGGACCGAGAGAATGACACCTACCCCGGTTTGCTCAAGTATATGCTGGGCGACAAGTATGACGTACGTAATTTCGGAGTCAGCGGTACCACCACAATGATGAATACCGACATGCCTTACATGAACGAACAGGCCTATAAGGACGCACTTGCTTTCAACCCTCAGATTGTGACCATCAAACTGGGCACCAATGACAGCAAGCCTTTCAACTGGAAGGAGAACGAGCATTTCAAGAAAGACCTCAAGACACTGATCGAGTCATTCCGCTCACTGCCCTCCAAACCCCAGATTTGGCTCTGCCTGCCCGTTCCCGCATTCGGCCACGCATGGAGCATCAATGACAGCATCATATCGGCCGGCGTCATTCCTTATATTAAGGAAGTGGCCCAGGAGGAGAACATCCCTCTCATTGACCTGAACACCCCCCTGCAGGGAGAGCGCAGGTATTTCCCCGACACCATTCATCCGAACGAGGAGGGCCAGCAGCTCATAGCCGAGATTATTTTCAAGTACGTATTCGCAAAGAAAAAGAAATAACATTACAACCTTTTTTACAGTAATATGGATTCAATTCTTAAGATTGAGCATGTGACCAAGACATATACCGGTCACAGAGCTCTTGATGATGTTTCGATGGAGATACCGCGTGGCTCCATCTACGGTTTGCTCGGCCCCAACGGAGCCGGTAAGACCACACTCATCCGTGTGGTCAATCATATGACGATACCCGATTGCGGTAAGGTTTGGTTCGAAGGCCATGAAATTACAGCCGATGACATATACCAGATAGGTTATATGCCCGAAGAGCGCGGTCTTTACAAGAAGATGAAAGTCGGTGAGCAGGCTGTTTTCTTTGCCCGCATGCGCGGCATGGGACGCCAGCAGGCCGTACGCAAGCTGCACGAGTGGTTTGACCGTCTTGGACTCCTTGAGTGGTGGGACAAGAAGGTCGAGGACCTCTCAAAGGGTATGGCCCAGAAGGTACAGTTCATAACCACAGTCGTACACGAGCCCAAGCTGCTCATATTCGACGAGCCGTTCTCAGGTTTTGACCCCATCAACGCCAACCTGCTCAAGCAGGAGATACTGGGTTTGCGTGACCGCGGCGCCACAGTGATTTTCTCAACCCACAACATGGAATCGGTCGAGGAGATCTGCGATGACATCACGCTCATCAACAAATCCCACAACATCCTGTCTGGATCAGTCGACGAGATCCGTCGCAAGGCAGGCGGCAACACCTTCATGGTGCTTTACAGCGGCACCAACGAGGATTTCTGCGCCGCAGTCACCGGCAAGGCCAACCTCATCGGCCAGTCCGAGGGCGTTATAGGCGGTTACACCCAGCAGAAGATACATATCCAGTCCGATGACGACGTACGTGAGGTCATCGGCTCTCTCAACGAAAAAGTCAGACTGCGTTCTTTCCAGGAGATCATTCCCAGTATGAACGATATATTCATCCGTGCCGTGAACGGTACACTTTAAACAGCTACAACTATGAACAAGATAGGTCTTATAGTAGAACGTGAGTTTTTGGAA
>Ga0310786_10003932_pt1 | contig 21037 bp, 17 predicted proteins | sample AusTroGonzalo_MG_FD_203881 | JGI IMG/M metagenome (GOLD analysis project Ga0310786, IMG submission 203881) | Bovine rumen microbial communities from tropical cattle in Woodstock, Queensland, Australia - Gonzalo_03 (v2) (version 2) | ecosystem: Host-associated > Mammals > Digestive system >... | reverse complement strand
CCGTCAGTCTCAGCGATATGGGCATCACAAGCAGCGACGGTGAGAACCGCGCCTCTGACCCCGTGGTGATGGAAGGTGTGATGCGTTACGCTTTCAGTCACTATCCCGCCATGGACGGCAACTACGGTCTGGTGCTGTGGGGCCACGGCAGCGGCTGGCTGATGAAAGACGAGGTGAAATGCGCGCGCAGCAGAGCCTTTGGCGTGGACTGTGGTGAAGCAGGCGACGGGCTGTGGATAAACATCCCCACGATGGCCCATATCCTGAAGAGCGTGCCCCACCTGAAGTTCATCATGGCCGACTGCTGTAACTTTATGTGCTTAGAGGTGCTCTACGAGCTGCGCAACGTGTGCGACTACATCATCGGTTCGCCGGCAGAGATTCCCGGTCAGGGCGCTCCTTACGACCAGATTGTAGCCGACATGTTTGCCGACGGCCGCTTCTATACCAGCATCATCGACAAATACTATGAGAGCGTTTACGGATATCTGCCCCTTACGGCTGTACAGACCTGCGAAATGGAGTGCTTGGCCCAAGCCACCCGCCAAGCGCTGCAGGCCGTGAAGAGCAGACTGAGCAGCGACTATGCCGACATGACGGGACTGATCCACTACTATCACACCGACACTGACCATGACTTTCATCCTGAGTACAACATCTTCTACGATGCCGGCGACTTTCTGCTCGCTTACGCCCCACAGGATGTGTATCAGCAGTGGAAGCAGGTGCTTGACAAGGCCGTCGTGGAGCATCGTAATGCAACGATTTGGAGCACCGACAAGCCTTGGTCCATGAAATACAGCGACTTCAGGGTGACCGACGCAAAGATGCACGGGGTGTCGATGTTCGTGGAGCAAGCCCCCGCCAAGGGGACCAGGTGGAATGAGGACATCAAGCGTATGGCATGGTATGGAGCAGTGAACTAGCCCCCTCTGTCTCCCCCCGAAGGAGGGAAGGTTCACATACGAAAAAAAAAAGAGCTGGAAGTTTTTGTGCTTCCAGTTTTTTTGCTTATCTTTGTCGCCAAATAAACTGAGGAATGCAGAAATCCCTGTCGGCACGGCTTACTTATCGCATCATGGCGGTGGTTCTGGTGATGATGGCTGTCATTACCGGCGTGGTGTATTTCACCGTCAGGAAGTACATGCTCGACGAGGCCAAAGAACGCTATTTAGGCTTTCTGCTTGAGAATCATCAGGAGATACGCCGCAAGCTGTCGGATGTGCATGTGGCTGTAGATAACAATGTCCACGACATTGAGCGCGACATTGACAATCCCGACAAAATGTTCGACCACATGGAACGTATCGTCAGGCAGAACCCTTCCATCGTCTGCTGCGCTATGTTGTTCAAGCAAGACTATTATCCTGCCAAAGGCCGGCTCTTCGTACCTTGTGCAAGAAAGAACGCGGCAGACCATATTATCGTGTCGAGGATTGACAGCACCTATAACAGTTACTTCTATGGTGAATGGTTCCTGGAGCAGATGAAAGCAGACCAAAGCGTCTGGACGAAGCCCTATTTCGAGAGTCAGCAGTTCGCAGGAAGCCAGGAGCCGCGACTGCTGACCACCTACGTAGTTCCCATACACGACCACGACGGACATTCTGTGGCTTTGCTGGCTGCCGACCTGTCGCTGGAATGGTTGAGAAACGAACTCATGGAGGATATTCAGGAGATTAACAGTCAATACGAGAAAGGATTCCAACATCAGTCTTACTTCTTTATCGTTAATCGTGATGGCACCATCATCATACATCCTGACAAACAGCGCATGCTGACACAGTTCGACAAGAATGTTGGCAAAATGATGCTGGCTCACCGGGGAACCTGCGTGACGGAGGTGGACGGTGTGAAGTCAAGGCTGTACTATCGTTCGTTCAAATATGTGGATTGGACGATGGTCATTGTGGCACCTGAAGACGTGATTCTGACAAAGGCGAGGGTTCTGAACATCATTATCCTGGGGGTGATGATGATGGGTCTGCTGGCCATTTATCTGTTCTGTCGCCGCCAGATTAAAGAGATTGCAGACCCCTTTGCAGCAAAGAAGGCTGTCATGGAACGTGAACTGAGTATTGCCCACAACATCCAGATGGCACTGCTGCCCCAGTCATTCCCTGAACATTCCGACTTCCGTCTTTACGCCTCGCAGACACCAGCCCGCGATGTGGGTGGTGATCTTTACGACTACTTCGTGAATGAAGGTCGTCTTGTGTTCTGCATCGGTGATGTGAGCGGCAAGGGTGTACCCGCAGCCTTGCTCATGGCTGTCATGAGGTCTATGTTCCGCAGCGAAGCACACCGTGCCAGTAGTGCTGCCGAGATTGTTGAAAGGATGAATCGTAACCTCTGCGAAGAATATACGGGTGGCGATTTCGTCACCATGTTCGTTGGCATACTCGACCTGAACTCAGGTCGTCTTGACTATTGCAACGCCGGGCACGAAAAGCCCATCCTCGCGGGACATCCGTTAGAGATCATACCTAATCTGCCGGTAGGGGCACTATCCGACTGGAGCTATCAGGGGCAGCAGACACGGCTGCAGTCTGGCGACATGCTGTTCCTATACACCGATGGACTCAGCGAGGCCAAAAACAGGGCTGCCAAGTTGTTTGGCAGGAAACATGTGAACGAACTGGCTACCGGGCACGCCACTGACTCGCCCCAACAACTGGTAGAGCTGATGATGAGCGAGGTACACCGCCATACGGGCGACGCAGAACAGAGTGACGACATCACGCTCTTAGCCCTCAAATGGTACGGGAGTCAATGTTCAATGTTCAATGTTCAATGTTCAATGTTCAATGTTCACCTCTCAATGTCCGCTTCGATGGACGACATCGGCGCCCTTGAGCCTTTTATCGCCCAAGCCGCCCAACAGGCAGGGATAGAGGAGAGAGAGACCAAACGGCTACGCCTTGCTGTAGAGGAGGCTGTTGCCAATATCATTAATCATGGACAGGCCACCACCATCGCACTCGTAGCATCGGTAGAAGACAGCCAGGTAGTGCTGACGATTGACGATGACGGACTGCCTTTTGATCCTACCGTCGATTCGACCACCGATTTATCCGTGCCTGCTGACCAACGGCCTCCAGGGGGACTGGGCATCATGTACCTGCACAAGATGACCGATGGGCTGGACTATCAGCGAGTGGACGGACACAACATTTTGAAAATCATTAAAACAATTCACAAAAAATAAAAGTGTATGTTTAAAATCACACTTAGCGAACAAACCGGAAAACTCGTGTTTACCCTTGTCGGTGATCTCGACAATGTGGCCAGTCCAGAGGCTGCCCGCGGTTTCGAACCACTATTTGAACGCACAGACTGCAATGTCCTCATTGATTGTACAGAACTTAACTACATCTCCAGTAGTGGTCTGCGGATCCTACTCAACATCTACAAGCATACCCGAAGCAACCACCATTTTGTCACGCTGAAGGGCTTGTCGGATGATGTGAGAGAAGTGCTTGCTTTGGGTGGATTCATGCAGCTGTTTCTAACTGAGGATTAGCAATAAGGAAGACGGAAGATGGAAGAGAATATCAAACAATTACAGGAGGAGAACGCCTTTCTGCGTAAAGAAGTGGAGCGATTGAAGGATGAGTTAATACGTTTGGTAAGCCGCAATTTAGACCTGTCGGAGCGTTTGGAGTATGATGTGGAATTGCGTCGTCGTACTGAAGTGGCTCGTGAAATGATGGAGGCTCGCATAGAGCGTCAGCGTAATGCGGACTTGCAGGACGACGGCCAACTGATGGCACTCATCGAGATACACGTAGAGAAGGATCGTCCGCATCTGCGCCCCGATTTCGGTCCTACCGATCTGGCAGACATGCTGGGTGTCTCGATGACAAGGCTTTACCAGCTCTTCCGCCATCAGACGATTCACCGTACGCCTGAAGCGTATATCGACAACCTGCGCACATTAGCGGCGCTGCGACTGTTGCGCGAAAAGCCCAACTACACCATTGCCGTGATTGCGGAGGAGGCGGGTTTCTCTAATGTTCGCACGCTTCAGCGTCGCATCCAGGAAGCAATCGGGATGAGTCCTGTTGACTATCGCCTGATGCTGACCCGCGATTTTTGAGTGGTTTGACCATTGAACATTGACGATTGAACATTGAACATTAAGTATAATGATGAAACAGACGAAATTGTGGTTGTATGCCGTTATCCTGACGATTTGCGGCATGACAATGGTGTCCTGTTTTTTGGACAGGAAAAAGAGTGCGGCAGTCAGTGAGACTGATGATGCCAGCGAGTTTGTCACTGTTACGGACGTGGTGCCGGACGTGATTCTGGAGATCCGTTACTTCGGCACGTATAATTTCGTGGGTACGCGCATCGACGGTTATGAAGAGCCGACGGCTCTCTTGACGAAGCAGGCGGCTGACAGCCTGAAGGCGGTGAGCGATGACGTGAAGGCACTGGGCTACCGGTTGAAGATCTACGATGCTTACCGCCCGCAGCAGGGTGTTGACCACTTTGTGCGCTGGGCTGAGGACAGGGGGGACACGCTGATGAAGGCGTACTTCTATCCTGACCTTGACAAGAGTGTGCTCTTTGCTCAGGACTACATTTGTCTGAAGAGCGGCCACACACGCGGCTCGACGCTGGACCTGACGCTGTTTGACATGGCGACGGAGAAGGAGGTGGACATGGGCGGCACCTTCGACTGGTTCGGCCCTGAGAGCCATCCCGACTTCTGCGGCAATCCTGAGACGGGTGAGTACACTGGTGGTTTAATCACCGAACAGCAGTTCAAGAACCGTATGATTCTGCGTGAGGCGATGTTGCGTCATGGTTTCAAGCCCTTTGATACGGAGTGGTGGCACTTCACCTTAAAGGATGAGCCTTTTCCCGAAACGTATTTCACCTTCCCCGTCCGGGAACGATAACGATAACGATAACCATAACGATAACCATAACGATAACCATAACGATAACCATAACGATAACGGGAACGATAACGAAAACGAAAACCAAAACAGAAACTGAGATAATGAAATCACTGATTAACCGTATTATCCAGGATGGACACTGTTTAGAGGGTGGCATCCTAAAAGTGGACCGTTTTATCAACCACCAGATGGACCCCTACCTGATGAAACAGGTGGCGGTGGAGTTTATGAACCGCTTTGCCGAAGCCAAGCCGACGAAGATCCTGACCGTCGAGGCATCGGGTATCGCACCTGCCGTGATGCTGGGCTACAATATGGAACTGCCGGTGGTGTTCGCCAAGAAGAAAAAGCCCTCTACGATGGGTGGATTCCTGTCTACGACGGTGCGCTCGTTTACCAAGCAGAGCGAATATACGCTGATTATCAGCAAGGAGTATCTGACGGCCGAAGACCGTGTGTTGTTCATCGACGATTTCCTAGCCTTCGGTAATGCCGGCATGGGTATACTTGACCTTTGCCGACAGGCTGGTGCCGAACTGGTGGGCATGGGCTTTATCATTGAGAAGGAATTCCAGGGTGGTCGCAAGGTGCTGACTGAGGCTGGCGTGAAGCACATAGAGAGTCTGGCCATCATCGAGTCGTTGGATAACAACCAGATCAAGCTGAAGGGCGTGAAGCTCAGAAAGGTGAACATCTACGAAGAGGCCAACCGCTGTCTGCTGTGCCAGGATGCGCCCTGCACCAAGGCCTGCAAGACGGGCGACCCCGCCCGCGCCATCCGCGCCATCCGCTTCGACAACCACAAGCCCGCCCTGCAGTGGGTGAAGGACTGCACCGACGGCGATCTGGAGCGTGCCGAGCAGGCCTGCATCCACTACAACTGGCCTATCCGCATCAAGGAGGTGGTGCATAGCATCAGTAAGGATGATGTGGACGACAGCCATTATCCCGATTTGACCATCGACTTCTGTGGCATCCGCTGCGAGAATCCGTTCTTCTTGGCCTCGTCGGCGGTCTGCACCAACTACGAGATGGTGGCGCGCGCCTTCGAGGCCGGTTGGGCAGGCGTCTTTTATAAGACCATCTGCCTACAGGAGATCAAGGAGGTGTCGCCGCGTTTCGATGCGATGCATAACAACGCCATCCACGGTGACTTCTACGGCTTCCGCAATATGGAGCAGCTGAGCGAGAACCCCGTGGAGATGGATTTCGACATCCTGCGCCGACTGAAGCACGACTATCCCACGAAGGTGGTCATCGCCTCGATCATGGGCCAGACCGAGGAAGAGTGGTCTAAACTGGCGAAGATGGCCGAAGAGGCCGGATGCGACGCTGTGGAACTGAACTTCTCGTGTCCGCAGATGAAGCACGAGGGCATGGGCAGCGATGTGGGGCAGAGTCCTGAGCTGGTGAGAAAGTATACTGCCTGTGTGAAACAGAGCGTGAAGATTCCCGTCATCCCGAAGATGACACCCAACATCACCCATATCGCCGAACCTGCCGCCGCCTGCGTTGAGGCCGGTGCCGATGCCATATCGGCTATCAACACCATCAAGTCGGTGACGATGACTTTCGACGCTGAGGTGTCCGGCCAGCGCACTGTCTCGGGCTACTCAGGCCGCGCCGTGCGCCCCATCGCCCTGCGCTATATCCTGGAACTGGCACAGATGAGAAACAATTCTCAATTCTCAATCCTCAATCCTCAATTTGAGTTGAGCGGCATCGGTGGCATTGAGACGTGGCGCGACGCTCTGGAGTTCATCCAGTTAGGTTGCAGCAACGTCCAGGTGTGCACCGCCGTGATGCAGTACGGCTATCGCATCATCGACGACCTCATCCTCGGCCTGCAGCGCTATATGGCCAAGCGCGGTGTCTCTGAGTTGCAGCAGTTGGTCGGCGAGCGCGTGGAGAAGTTCCTGCATCCCGATAGTCTGGACCGCGATACCATCATCTATCCGAAGTTCGACAAGGAACTGTGTATCGGTTGCGGACGCTGCGAGATTTCCTGTAGCGACGGCGGTCATCAGGCCATCGTCTTCGAAAGCCTCCCCTCTTCGGGGGAGGATGGGAAGGGGCTTCGCCGTCCCCGTCTGGTAGGCACTAAGTGCGTAGGCTGTCACCTCTGCCGCCTCGTCTGTCCCACTGGCGCTATCGGCGTAACCAAACGGATTGAGAAGAAAAAGCATTGAACATTGAACATTGAAGGTTATGGACTATCAGCTTGACCTACATGGCGAAATACTCATGGAACAGTATCATGAGCGGCAGGCCGTCTACCAGCGGCTGGCTGAGGTGGCAGAAGCGACACTGCGCGAAGCCCTCAAGACACAGCATGTGGCGGTGATTGCCTTGGAGTACCGTGTAAAGACCGAGTCGTCGCTGGCGGGCAAACTGGAACTGAAAGGTGCCAAATATCATACGCTCGACGATGTGACCGACATCGTGGGAATGCGCGTGGTGACGTTCTACAGTGACGACGTAGATAAGGTGGCCGCCATCGTCAACGAGGTGTTCGAAGTGGACTGGAACAATTCTGTTGACAAACGTAAACTCCACCGGTTGGATAGCTTTGGTTACAATTCGCTGCACTATATCTGTAAGTTGCCGAAGTCTGTAGTGGATGATTCCGATATGCCACTGCTCAATGAACTGCGCTTCGAGATCCAGATGCGCACAGCCCTGCAGCATGTGTGGAGTACGCTCGACCATGACACGGCCTATAAGGGCAACGTGAAGATTCCCCGTGAGTATAAGCGGCAGTTTAACCGCTTAGCCGGTATGTTGGAACTCATCGACGAGGAGTTCAGCCGTCTGCGCAACACGCTGACCGACTACAGCCGACAGATGCTGGCATTAGAGGCTTCCGGACGGCTTGATGAGGTAGACCTGAATGTCGACACCTTCCGGCGCTACTTGGAGGCGCAGCCTTTTGCACGCCTCAACCAGCGCATTGCCGCCATCAACCAGGCCGAGCTCTATCCTGTGCCGATGATGCCCTTCCTCAGGGTGCTCCAGAAAATGGGCTTTGAGACGCTTGGCGACGTGAACCGCCTCATCGAGGAGCACAGCGACGATGCCTACAGGCTGGCCGTCTCGCAGTTGGGAAAGACTGACCTCGACATTCTCTCAGAGAATATCGGTCTTCAGAACCTCTGCTTCGTCTATGTGCTGAAGCGCGGGGGCGGACCGGCAGAACTCTGCCAGATATACGACTGGCTGAACGGCTATGACTCGGGCAACAAGGAACTGGCCAGGCAACTGTTTGAACAGGCAAGAACGCTCAAGTTTGAACATTGAATATTTAATAAATGGTAACTAAAGACAAACGTCTATGATTATTGATATTAGAAAAGAGGGTGACGGCGTAACGCTGATACTCGCCGGACGAATTGACTCGGCCTCGTCTGTCCAGGCCAGTGCCGATATTGACCGCTTGCTGGCCGATGTCCCCGCCAGCTCACAACTGACGTGTGACGCAGAGCGGTTGGAATACATCTCCAGTTCCGGACTGCGCATACTGCTCGGTCTGGCCAAGCGCTACAAGGACTTCCGCGTATGCGAGGTACAGCCCATGGTCTACGAAGTGCTCGACACCACGGGCTTTACAAAGATTATGAACGTGGAACGCGCCCTGCGTCAACTCACCTTAGACCACTGCGAAGTGATTGGCGTAGGCGGCGTAGGCACTGTTTACCGACTCGACGGCGACACCATCATCAAGGTCTTCCGCGAAGGTACGACCATCGACGAGGTGCGCCGCGAAATCAACATGTCGAAGGAAGCCTTTGTCATGGGCATGCCCACTGCCATATCATTCGATGTAGTACGGGTGGGCAGTCAGTATGGCTTAGTATATGAACTGCTACAGGCCGACACGCTGAGTGCCTGCATCAAGCGCGAGCCTGACCGTTTGGATGAGTTCGCTAAGAAATACGCCGACCTTTTTCACCAATTGCACGACATTGAGGTTCCTGACGGCAGTAGCGTCCCTAACGGCAAAGAACGTGAGCGGCAGCAGGTACTGCACTTACGCCGCTACTTTCCACAGGAAAACATCGACCTCTTGCTGCGCATTGTCGATGCCATTCCCGATGGCAACCGCCTGCTACACCTCGACCTGCAGACGAAGAACGCGATGGTGCAGGACGGCCAGCTGATGCTGATAGACATGGGTGAGGTGGGCTACGGCCATCCCATGCTCGACCTCGGCCATGGCTATTCGGCCATGGTCTCATTGGTGGGCGACTACGACAAGATTATCGGTATGCCCCGCGAGCTGGGACAGTCGTTGTGGAGCCGGGCCATTGACTACTATTTTGAGGGTCTGCCCGCCGATGTGGTCAAACTGCGCAAGGCACAGATAGACGTAGTCTCCTGCGTGCGCAACTTCGGTTGGATGGCACTGTCAGACTCGTTCCCTGAAGACCTTATCAATGAGTGCAAGGACAGGTTCGACCAGCGCGTCGCCCAACGCAAGGACTACATCCTCGATGTCTGCAACACCTTCAGCGGCTGGACTCTGTAAACAATTTAATTTATTTCTTTTTTCAAATGGCAGCAATAAAGATATTAAGCGTTGACGACGAGGCCCCCTTGGAGTTACTGATGAAACAGTACTTCAGGCGCAAGATCCGTAATGGCGAGTATGAGTTCTATTTCGCCCACAACGGCTTGGAGGCTCTCTCTATCCTGTATAACAACCCCGACATCGAGATTATCCTCTCGGACATTAATATGCCCGAAATGGACGGTCTGACCCTTCTGGCCAAGGTCAACGAGATGCGCAATCCCGCCCTGCGCGTCATCATGGTGAGCGCCTACGGCGACATGAAGAACATCCGCGAGGCGATGAACAACGGTGCCTTCGACTTTGCTACGAAGCCTATCGACATGGATGACCTGAGCCGGACTATCGAAAAGGCCATCGCACAGATTAACTATGTGCATGAGTCACAGAAGGAGCATGTACAGTTGGAATCGCTGAAGAACGACCTGACCACGGCCCGCGACATCCAGCAGTATATCCTGCCGCGTGTGTTCCCGCCATTTCCTGAGGACAGCGACAAGGTAGACATCTATGCCTCGATGGAGGCCGCCAAGGACATTGGCGGCGACTTCTACGATTTCTTCCGTATCGACGACGACCGCATCGCCTTCGTCATCGCCGACGTCTGCGGAAAAGGCATACCTGCTGCACTGTTCATGGCCGTCAGCCGTACAATCATCCGCTCGAAGGGAATGTTGGGCTGTAGTGCCGCAGCATGTTTGACGGAGTCTAACCGCCTGTTGTCGGCCTACTCCATAGACAATATGTTCGTCACCGTCTTCTATGCCATCTACAACACCAAGACGGGCCTTGTCAGCTACAGTAATGCCGGGCACAACCCTCCGCACCTGTTGCGAAAAGACGGCACCGTCAGCGAGTTGCCCATTTTAAAGAAGAATATCATTGTCGGTGTGTTCGATGGCATTGAATACCAAGAGGACACCCTTCAACTGGAACGGGGCGACACCCTCTTCATGTTTACCGACGGTGTGACCGAGGCCGAAAATGCAGGACATAAGGAGTTCGGGGCTGAACGCTTAGACACTATCCTTCGGCAGCAGACCAATGCTCACTGTCAGCAAATCATCGAAGCTGTCAGGGGTAGCATCAAGGAATTTGTGGGCAATGCCGAGCAGAGCGACGACATAACAATGCTGGTGGTGAAGCGCATGGTGAGTTGAGGATTAAGAATTTAGAATTTAGAGTTGTCGGCTTCGCCGATTATGAATTAAGAATTAAGAAGGCTGTGTGAGGAACAATCAAGTCATCATAGGGGTACTGGGAGGTCTGCTACTGTCATCGGTAGCGATAGGGATTTACTTGCATCTTGGCGACCGGAAGCGTATCAGTGAGTTGGAATCCCAGCTTAGCGTATTGCGCGAACAGGAGCAGCGGTCGGCAGTAGACCGTCGTGTGAGCAAACAGATGGAAGAGATAGCCTACGGGCAGCAGATCCTCTCTGAGGAACGCAGCCAGGAAGCCATCCGCCAGTCGGAGATTGCCAAGAAGATGACGCTCCTGTCAGAAGCGGAACGGCAAAAGGCTATCGAAGCACAGGGAATAGCGGAGAAATCGGCAGTAGAGGCTTTGAACGCCTATCAGATGGCCGAAAGCCAGCGCAACGAAGCTGACAGGCAGCGCAGACAGGCCGAACACGCCAAACTGGTTGCCGACACACTGAACTATATCTCATTAGGGCGCACCCTCGGCTCGCAGTCTTATTCCATCTATCAGGCCGGAGACACGGAGCTTGGCAATATGCTGGCCTACGCCTCATACCTCTACACCAGCGACTACGGTGGCGACCTCTACACCCCGTCGGTGTTCCAGGCGCTGACACAGTCAGCGGGAAGCCGTCGCAGCTGGAGCACGCATGACGGGAGCATCGCACGCATCGTCTTCCTCTCTGATGGCAGACTGCTGACGGTAAGTACCTACGGGGAGATATTCTCACACGAATTGGGCGACCAACGTTTAAACACCACGCCATTATTCAACGATAAGCAATACTGCTTCCGCGATGTCTTTGCTGCCCCAAATGGCAAGGGCTATGCCATCAGCAGCACCCGCCACTTGGCAATCATCGATGGAAGCAGGACGAGGGTGGTTAGTGTTGAAAATGTTGACAAACCATTCGCTCTGCAAGGCATGAACGATGGAAGCCAACTGCTCATAATCGGCGAGAGCAACGTGGCACTTCTCGACGTAGCCACCGACAGGATTCTGGGTACACGCCCTCTGCCATACCGCGTCGTTTATAGTAGCCGACGTGACTATAAGCCCTTGCTCTTCGACAATCGTGGCGGTATGCACTTGGTTAATAGTCTTGATGACATCACTGACGAAACAGTCAAAATGGAAGGACAAGTGACAGCCTTTGCCAGCAGCAAGAACCAGCATCTCGCTGCATACGGCATGTATGACGGAACCATCTGGCTGACAGACGGTAGCGGCAAGATGCGTAAGCTCGTAGGGCATCTCTCGCAGGTGACGAAATTGAAGTTTGACGGCAAACGGCTCTATTCGTCCAGCTACGATGGCAATCTGCTCTTCTGGATGACAGGCGATCAGCAGATAAAGCCCATCATACTGTTCCAGTCGGGCAGCTGGCTCACTGACTTCGTCTTCAGTAACGACAAGAACTACATCTGGACGGGCGAGCAAAACGGCACCGTCACAGAGTATCTCATCTCACTGCCCAGGATTGCCCAGCGCCTGCAGCAGAACGTGAAGCGCAACTTCACTCAGGAGGAATGGAACTACTACGTGGGGAAGGGAATACCTTATAAGAGATTGAAAATTGAAGATTGAAGATTGAAAATTGAAAATTGAAAATTGAAGATGATGAAAGCGATTGTACTAAATATCTGTAAGAGGAAACTGCTGCGGCTTTTGCTGTGTGCAGCCATTTTCAATTTTCAATTTTCAATTTTCAATCTTCATGCGCAGGGGCTTCCTCTTATCCGTAACTTTACTGCGGCTGAATATGGCGGGCATAACCGTTGCTATGATATCGAAATCGGCGTGGACGGTACGGTATTTGTTGCCAATTTCGAAGGACTGCTCTACTACGACCGTGCCCGTTGGCGAATATTATACGCCCCCGACATCAGCCGGGTAACCGTAGTTTATCGCGACAGTAAGGACATCGTCTGGGTGGGAGGTTTCAACTTCTTTGCCCGTCTGCAGCGGCGTGACAACGGCGAACTGTTTATGCAACAGATAGGGAAAGGTCTGTTTGAGGGAGAGGTGCTGGAAATCTTTGAGGACGATGGAAAGTTGCAGTTCGTTGCCAGCGACAATAATATATATAAGGTGGAAGGCGGAACTGGCGAAGAGTTGCCGGCCATTACATTAGAGAAACGGACAAATGCCAATTTCCAGCCAGGAATTGAGGGGGATGTGGTGTCGGTGGAAGCGCTGAAAGCCGATGCCGAAATCGCTGTTCTGGACGATATTACCCAAACAGAGCCAATAGACGGAGGACTTCAGGTGATGGTGAAGAAAAACAGCGGACTGATTATTGCCGACGAGCAGGGCCGCGAACTCTACACAATCACTGAGGCCAACGGTTTATGCTCGAATCAGGTGGCCTACGTAGCCTACGACGGTCACGGCGTGCTATGGGGAGCCACAGCCCATGGCATCTTTGCCGTTGAAATGCCATCGGTCTACAGTTACCTCCTGCCCAAGGACGGTCTGGCGGGCGAGATCCATGCCATCAATGCCTTCGACGGAAAGATTTACGTTGGCGGCACCAACGGTCTCTACAGTGTTGCCGAAAGAAAACTTCAGCACATTCCCGATATCAACAACATCTGTTGGAAGCTGTGTCACTGTGGCAACCATTTGCTCGCCGCCACCTCCAGTGGCATCTACAGGATCCATCCCGGCGGCAGCGTTAGCCGGCTCACTTCAAATGCCACGACCGCCATGCTGGTAGATGGCGACAAGGTGTATGCCGGCGAGTCCGACGGTGTGTGGCTCTATCAGTTCGAGGGGATTGGAAATCCCCGGCAACGGACGAAGGTCAGTGACCTGCAGTTGGTGACAGACATTCGGAAGGATGACAACGGCGGCCTCTTCCTGCAAAACGTTCATGGCAAGACCGAAGGAATTTCACAATTGGACGATTTGACTATTTCACAATTGGACAATTCCCGCAGCAATAGTCAAATAGTTGAATTGTCAAATAGTCAATTGCTGAAGCCACTTGGCGATATTGAGATAAAGGTGCAATACTGGCATGGCGACCAATTGTGGATAGGTGGCGACGAGGTGCTTGCCGTCATTGACACCGACAAGGAGCAGCTTGCTGAACTCACCGACTGCCGCACCTTGCGTTTCCGAAGCATCACCATGGGCAGAGACAGCGTGCTTTGGGGCGGCTATGGCACAATGCCAAAGGAGTTGCCGCAGTTAGCCAGTGACGAGGGCCATCTGCATTTCTATTACGCCCTCGACTATGCCCCACTCTCAGGCAAGACGCTGTATCGTTACCGCCTCAACAGCAATCAATGGAGCGCATGGACTGAGAAGCAGGACGTGGAGTTCCTGAATCTGCCGCATGGCTCGTTCACCCTTAACATTCAGGCCATGTTAGCCAATGGCGAGCTGTCGGAGGTGGCCTCCATTGATTTCAGCATCGCCTATCCGCTCATGATGCGCTGGTATATGGTGCTGCTCTACTTCATCCTCTTTGCATACATCGTCTGGCAGCTCTTCCGTTACCGTCTGAAGCGGCTCCAGAAAGACAAACTCAAACTGGAACACATCGTGGAGGAGCGTACTGCCGACCTTCGCAATGCCCAGCATGAACTGATCCGCCAGGAGAAGATGGCTACGGTGGGTAAGCTGACCGAAGGCCTCATCGACCGCATCCTGAACCCGATGAACTATATCATCAACTTCTCGAAGATGTCAAACGACTTGCTGAAAGACCTCAAGGAGAATATCGACAACAACAAGGACAGCTTTAATGCTGACGACTACGAAGACACGCTCGACGTACTTGACATGCTCACGGAGAACCTGCAGAACGTAGACCAGTACGGACAGAACACCACCCGCACGCTGAAGGCTATGGAGGAGATGCTGAAAGACCGCACGGGAGGCTATGTCGACATGGACTTGTTGCCTGTGCTTCAGCAAGACAAAGAAATGCTCGCCAACTACTTCGCCAAGGAAATTGCGCAGTATCATATCCGCACCACATTCAACCTGCCCGACAGTCAGATGCCTCTGCATGGCAATCCCGACATGCTCAGCAAGACCGTCATGAGCCTGTTGGGCAATGCCGTCTATGCCGTGGTGAAAAAGGCACAGAAAGAAGCCTCCCCTACCCCCTCCCTCCTTCGGGGGGAGACAGAGGGGGGCCTGGGGGAATTCGTGCCCGAGATTACTTTCACCGCCGCTATCTCCCAGGCTTACATCCTGAAGATCCGCGACAACGGAATCGGTATCGAAGAGAAGATTCTCAGCAAGATCTTCGACCCGTTCTTCACCACCAAGACCACCGGCGAGGCCGCTGGTGTAGGCCTGTACCTGAGCCGCGAGATTATACAGAACCACGGTGGAGACATCAGCGTTCAATCCGTTAAGGACGAATATACAGAGTTCACTATTACACTTCCTAAATTGAAGATTGAAAATTGAAGATTGAAAATTGAAGATTATGACAGAGATAGACCAATTAAAGCAGCAGTTACAGAAACAGGAGAAGCTGGCATCGCTCGGTATGCTCAGTGCGGGTATTGCCCATGAGATTCAGAACCCCCTGAACTTTGTCATCAACTTCTCAAAGATGTCCGAAAGGCTCCTTGGTGACTTGACTGCCATTGTGGATGACAACGCCGCCCTGCTGCCAGAGGCTGACCGCGAAGACCTCTGCGACATTGTGGATAGCCTGAAGGAGAACATGAAGCAGATTGCTGAGAATGGCGAACGCGCCGTGAGCATCATACAGAGCATCCTGCTCATATCACGTGGCAAGGAGAACGAGCGCATAGCATCTGACGTATGCCGTATCGTCAAGGAATATGTACGTCTGTCCTACCATGCCATGCGCGCCAACCATCAGGGGTTCAATGTCACCCTGCACGAAACATATCAGGAGGGGTTGCCACCCGTCATGGTTATTCCGCAGGACCTGAGCCGCGCCGTGCTGAACGTGATGAACAACGCCTGCTATGCCGTGTGGCTCAAATCACAAACAGCCCCCGCCGGCTACACGCCTAAGATCAGCATCAGTGTCGCTCTCTCCACAAACGACCATCTCGTCATCAGCATTGCTGACAATGGCGAGGGGATGAGCGACGAGGTGAAGCAGCGTCTTTTTGAGAACTTCTTCACCACCAAGCCCATCGGCGAGGGTACAGGCTTAGGCATGAGCATCACACGCGACATCATCGAAAACAAGCACGGGGGCAAGGTAACCTTCACCTCGACCCTGGGCGAGGGCACCACCATCACCTTTATAATCCCCGTCTTGCGGCCTTCGGCCTAAATGAGAAATGAGAAATGATAATTAACGGGAAAAGGCAATGAAGATGATAATACAAATGTTGCACAGTCGGTGGATGATGGTAATAACCCTATCATTTATCATTTATCATTTATCATTTAGCCCCATAGGGGCGCAGACCGAGACCAATATGCGCGAGGTGCTTGTCCAAGCTGAGAACGATTACCGCATAGGCCGCATCGAACAGGCACGCGACACGCTGTTGAAGGATCTTGCGGGCTTTCACGACAACCTGCGACAGAACGCACTCCGTCTCATCGCACTCAGCTATCTGGCACGCTTCGACATGGAACATACCCAACAGTATGCCACACTGATGCTTCAGGAGAATCCCTACTACACGCCGTCCGCCAGCGATCCCGCTGCCTTTGCCGATATGGTGAACGACATCAAGGCCGGCATGACGGCCACCATCACCACCGCCTCCAGTCAGGCGGAGAGTCTGGCCGAGGTGCCGGTGCCCACCACACTCATCACCGAACAGATGATTCGCGACTGTGGCGGGCGCAACCTACAGGAGGTGCTGGCAGCCTACGTGCCGGGCATGAACCTCATCGACTGCGATGACGACATCAACATCGCCATGCGCGGTATCTACAGCAACACACAGGAGAAGATACTCATCATGCTCAACGGCCACCGGCTGAACAGCCATGCCACCAACACTGCCGCGCCCGACTTCAGCATCTCGTTGGAGAAGGTGAAGCAGATAGAGGTGCTGCGCGGTCCGGCATCGTCGCTTTATGGCGGCGTGGCGCTCACTGCCGTGGTGAACATCATCACCAAACAGGGTGGCGACGTGGATGGTTTGCAGGCCAAAGCCGGTGCCGGCAACTATGGTCAGGTGAAAGCCGATGCCCTCTTTGGCAAACGCTATTTCGACCTTGACATACTTGTTTGGGGCAGTGGCTATCGCAGCAACGGCGAACGGCGTAATGTGGTTGGCGAACGTGTCGGGGAGAGTCCTTACAGTATGCCCGTCGATGATGTCCGACTCGGACGCATCGGGACACGCCCCACCTACGACTTCGGCTTGCAGCTCGGATGGAAAGGACTGCAATTCCTCTACGACACCCATTTCTCACAGGTAGTGGCACCGTTCACCATGACCTCGCTGGCCCTGAGCTACGACCACGATCGCTACCGCACCTACAATGGGCTGCTCCCCAGTTTCAGCACCGCCTCACGCCATATTGACCTCAGTTATCAATGGTCCATGTTCAATGGCCGATGTTCAATGAAAGCCGCCGCTACCTACGACAAGTCAGACCTGACGCGCTATCAGGTCATCAACGACGAACCCATGCCAACGCTGGGCATGGCCATCGGACTGCCCGAAGACGTCACCACGGTGTTTGCCCAGTATGGCGGTATCTCACGTTATGTCAACGGTCAGGAGCAGGACTACGGGGCACAGCTCAAGGGAAACTACAGCTACACCGTCGGTGATGACCATAAAGGAAACATCGGATTCGGCGCCGAGTACGGACATTTCCAGCTCGATGACATACGCTACCAGATAGGCTACGACTTCGAGCAGACCTTCTTTGAAGACCCCATACTGCGCAATGCGGGCAAGGGCAGCGAGAACAGCGGCGATGTCTACCTACAGCTGAAGCACCAGTGGAACTTTTCACTTTTCTCTCGTCAGTTCTCGCTTTTTGCGAATGTCGGACTGCGCTACGACTACAAGGACCGTTACGACGACTCGAAGGTCAACGAGTTCTCGCCCCGTGTGGCACTCATCCTGCTGCGGCCCAAGTGGAGCGCGCGTCTCAGTTACTCCAAGTCGTTTGTCGATGCGCCTTATATATATCGCAAGGCCAACCTCCTATCCACACTCATGAGTGGAGCACAAGCCAGCGAAGCTGGTTCTTTGTCGCCTGAGGGCGTCCATTCTTTACAGCTCTCCTTTGCTGGAACCAACTGGGTGAGCAACCTCAACTTCGAAGTGAACGGTTTTTATAATCGTGCCAACGACCTGATCATGACACATGTCATCGACTACCAGAACGTCAGCAAGAACCAGACCTGCGGCATAGAGCTGATGGCCAAATACGAACCGTTCCGTATGTTGGCAATCCATGCCAACCTCACCTGGACAAAGACCTTCAAGTCGAACCTCATGGGACTTGAACTCCCCGATGAGTTAAAGGAATACTACTCTGCCGACATTGATGCCAACAACAACACCCCTGCCCTACGGAGCAATCTTGTTCTCGCATGGCAGGTCAGTAAGCCACTACGCCTGCACACACACCTCCTGTTCGAAAGTGCACAGACCTCCTACAACACAGACCTCGTGAAGCTTATCCAGGCCACCAACAACATTCAGATAGCTACAGAATATTACTATCAGGGCGACATGGATATGGCGACAGCCTATGGCCTACAGGCAATCGATGCCATGCAGCACATCACGATGCAAAAGCATATACCTGCCCGTGCCATCCTAAACGTGGGAGGACAGTACAAAGTCGGGGCTCTTACCTTCGCACTTGATATTCACAACCTGCTCGGTACACACTACTACCGTAGCGGCATGAACACCAATCTCATCCCCCAACAAGGCCGCTGGTTTATTGGCAGTGTAGGCATACAATTATAATCAAACAACAATATCCAATTCTCAATGTTCAATGTTCAATGTTTAACACTCCAGAACGATGTGCAGCAAGTCCCTCAACTGGCACAGTTTGTTGATGAGGTGTGCGAGGCCGCAGGACTTGATACGGCCACGGCCATGAAGCTTAACCTCGCCGTTGAGGAAGCCGTGGTCAATGTGATGAATTATGCCTATCCCCCTGGTACCGTTGGCAATGTCAGCATCAAGGCAGAGGTCCACGACAACCAGCTGGAGTTTACAATAACCGACAGCGGAATCCCCTTCGACCCAACTTCCCAGCAAGAAGCCGACACTACCCTCAGTGCCGAAGAGCGCCCTATAGGCGGCCTTGGCATCCATCTCGTTCGCACTATTATGGATTCCATCAGCTATGAGCGCATTGACGGAAACAACACCCTTAGATTGATTAAGACAATAAAGAATTGAATAATCAAATGTTCAATGTTCAATGTATAATGTTCAATATTTAAAAACCATACAATAATGAAGACAACGATTGAAGAGAAGAATGGCGACCTGGTCGCCAGCTTTGAAGGCCGCCTCGACACGGCAGCAAGTGTACAAACCGCCAAAGACATCGAACCCCTGAACGCCTGCAACGGACAGGACATCATCCTCGACTGCACCCTCTTGGAGTACATATCCTCCAGTGGACTACGCCTGTTCCTCACCGTGCTCAAGAATGTCAAGGCCAAAGGCGGCAAGGTGTTTGTGAAAGGACTGAACAACGAATTGAAGTCCGTCTTTGCCATGACAGGTTTCATCAACCTGTTCGAGTTTAAGGAATAATAGTAACAACAGACATTTGAGAATAAATTCACACATATTATGAACAAGAACAAAAGATTTGTCATCACCATCAACCGCGAAGTCGGAACGGGTGGACGTACCGTAGGCCGCAAGCTGGCCGAGAAATTAGGCGTAAAATACTGTGACAAGGCCGTCATCGATGGCTTGACCCAGAAGTTCGGGCTTTCACCAGAGCGCATCGAAGAAATCAAGGCGCAGAAGAAATCGTGGTGGAACGACATCAACAACTATTACCAAACGCTCGTCAACAGCGCCAGCATGCCTATGGAGGCCGAGGTGAAGCTCGACAATGCCACCATGTTCGAGACCGAGAAGCGCATCCTGCAGGACATAGCCACACATACGTCGTGCGTCGTGGCAGGCCGCACCGGCTTCATGGTGTTCCGCGAATGGCCCAACCATCTGAACATCTTCATCCAGGCCTCAATGGAACATCGCATCCAGCGCGTCATGCGCCGCCAGAACGTCAGCGAACAGGAGGCCCGCGACATCATTGCGAAGATGGACATCACCCGCGAGGCATACATCAAGAAATATGAAGATACCTCGCGCTATGATACCCGCAACTACCAGCTCGTTATCTCGATGGACGAACTGAGTGAAGACGATGCTGTAGAGGTTATCATGGACTATATCAATCGCACGAGCAAATGAGAAAGATCGGTGAGAACATGAACGTGCGCCTAAACCTGTTCTGGCAGTACGGCTTCGACACGCCCGTGGGCAAGAACGTGCTCAACGTCAGCGCGAAGTAATCCATTCAGGGCGGCCTGCGCTACTCCCCCATCGACGTGGCCCGGATGCGAGCTAACCTCGATGCCTGCATCATCGACGACACGCCCATCTACAAGCAGGGCGAGGAATTCTCTGAGCGTTTCGACCCCACGGGCGTTGTCGACCTCACCGTCAGCTACAAGATCAACAGGCGCAAGGTGAGCCATACCATCGCCTTCGAAGGGCTGAACATCCTCGGTGCAAAGGCTCCGCAGTGGCAGCGCTTCAATCTCGGCACCCGCGACGTGCGCACCGACAAGGCCGGCATCTCGCTGCCGAACATATTCTATCGCCTCGACTTCTAAAAAAACATTCGGATAATTATGGCAAACAAACCAGCTGATGTAAACATCGCTTTGCGCTTGCTTCGTTCGCCGTTTCGCCCGCCTTTCGCCTTAATATATATAAAAAGGTAGGGATAACCGCGCGTTAAATCAAAATAATTTTTTTTGTCTGTGATTTTGGAGATGGTGCTGCTCTGCCAATTCCTAATAATTCTCAAAACATTCCGCAAATATTCTGATTTTACGGCATTTCTTGCTACTTTTGCATAAATTATTAAATTCACTTATGCCAAAAGAGCGAAACAAGGCAGACGATTACCGCGAAAAGGCTTATGCGGGCGATACCAAGGCGATGAACAACCTCGGTGTCTGCTATGAGCGTGGCACTGGCGTAAAGGTCAGCCTTGAACTGGCGTTCGAATGGTACATGAAGGCTGCTGAGCTGGATGATGTCTATGGCTGTTTCAACGTCGGTGAGTGCTATTATCACGGCAAAGGCGTGGAGCAAAGTGCAGAAAAGGCCTTCGAGTGGTACATGAAAGCCGCCGACAAGGGTGATAT
>Ga0310786_10003930_pt1 | contig 21038 bp, 12 predicted proteins | sample AusTroGonzalo_MG_FD_203881 | JGI IMG/M metagenome (GOLD analysis project Ga0310786, IMG submission 203881) | Bovine rumen microbial communities from tropical cattle in Woodstock, Queensland, Australia - Gonzalo_03 (v2) (version 2) | ecosystem: Host-associated > Mammals > Digestive system >... | reverse complement strand
AGATGAAGCCCGAACGTGACGTGATGATGACGAGCAGATGGTCGGAGTTGACTTCCGCAGGCAGACGGTTGAGGCAGGCGCCGAAGCCGCTTTCCACGAGCACCTCCACCACCAGCGTGGGATGTTGTTGGCGCAGATATTCCTGAATATAATGCCCCGTGTTTCCACAGGCATGGAAGCGCATGGGCTGGCCTGTCCGTTCACCGATGCGGCACAAGTGCTCCAGCCACTTGTAGAAGCCCACCTCATACTCTGCCATCGGCGGCACAGCAACGACGATGCGACGCACGGTGCCGGGCGGCATCAACAGACGAACAAGCAACACCTCGCGGTGGGTGGTGGAGAGCACGCTCTGGGTGATGAATCCTAATTTACCCGCAGGCTGTCCGTCGTCTGTCTCGTGCAAACCCATAATCACCTCGCCTGCATCAACCTCCTTCATGGCATGAGTGATAGCACTGGACACATTGGAACTGATACGGCTCATGGTGGACATACGAACCTCCGCAGCGGCGGCTATTGCCTTGGCTTTCTCCAGATTCTGCTGTCCCTGCACACGAAGAAGGTCGTCGGGATCGTCGTCCATAGACACGGCAAGTCCCATGAAGCTATCGGGAATCAGCGGATTGCGAATCATAATGGACAGCTGCGTCAGGGCATCAACACTCTGAGGATAGGCATAAGCGGTAAGACATTTGCCGTGGTAGCTGCCTCGGTTGCGCTCCAGCTCTGTAGTGCGCAACGCCAAGGCACGGGCCGCCTTGCCGGTGGCTAATGAACTGATGATGCAAGAGAAGAGTATCAGCAGCACCGTGGCGTTCAGCACCTCATCGTCCATCAGTTCCACGCCTGGCTGTGTGCCAATCATCACAATGGCCAAAGCGCCTGCGGCATGAGAGTTGGTGAGGCCGAACATCATCACACGATCAATGCGAGGCAGGCCTTTCAGTTTCTGCATCAACAGCGCCGCCAGCCATTTGCTAAAGACAGCGATGCCGATGAAGATGAGGCAGAACAACAGCGTCTGGCTGTTGTGCACAAGGATCGTGACATCAATGAGCATCCCGACGCCCACCAGAAACCAAGGCACGAACAAGGCATTACCCACGAACTCCACGCGCGACATCAACGGTCCGCCACGCGGGATGATACGATTTAACACCAAGCCCGCCAGGAAGGCACCCAAGAGTCCCTCAAGCCCTACCAGCACAGCCAGACAAGCACAGATGAAAAGCATCAAGAGTACGAAGACGTACTGCGTCACGGCATCCTCGTTGCGCCGCAGGAACCAGCGCCCGATCTTCGGGAAGGCATAGGAAACGGCGGCAATATAAACCGAAATCCCTAAAACGAAGCGAATCCAATAGAATACATCGCCGCCTCCGAGTTTGTTCTGCACCACAATAGCCAGCACCAACAACGCAGCAAACGAGGCAATGGCCGTTCCGATGATGGCATAGGCCACACTGGGATGCTTGCCCAAACCATAGCGCCCCACGATGGGGAAAGTGACCAGCGTGTGAGAGGACAGGATGCAGCTAAGCAGCAATGCTGTCTGCGGACTCTGCCCAAGACACCAGCGTGACACCGCAAAGCCCAGCACGAAAGGCACAAAGAAAGTGAGAGCACCGAACCAAGCTCCGTTCCCGCTATGGCGGCGGAAGCTGCCCATATCCATCTCCAAGCCGGCGAGGAACATGATATAGTAAATGCCGACCTGCCCGAACAGCACGAACGAAGCATCGCGAGCCAGGATGTTCAGGCCATGCTCGCCCAACAGAACACCTGCCAGAATGAGTCCAATGATATGCGGTACATGGAGGCGCCGAAAGACGATCGGCGCCAACAGCAGGACGAAGAGCATCACCAGGAAGATCCACGTCGGAGATGTTATCATTGGTGTCATTGCGGGTGCAAAGATAGGGAAAAGATGATAGATTCAAGATGAAAGACTAAAGATTTTAGTTCATTTTACATTTTTCCTCTTTTATTTTTAAATCTTTTCCCTCTTTTCCGTACCTTTGCACCCGCAATCATACAATAAATATATATGAAAGTAGCAATTGTGGGCGCCAGCGGTGCCGTAGGTCAAGAATTTCTCCGTGTGCTCGATGAGCGCAACTTCCCCATTGACGAGCTCGTGCTCTTCGGCAGCCAACGCAGTGCCGGCCGCAAATACACCTTCCGCGGCAAGGAGTATGAAGTGAAGCTCCTGCAGCATAATGATGATTTCAAGGGCGTGGATATCGCCTTCACCTCTGCCGGCGGCGGCACATCCAAGGAATTTGCCGAAACCATCACCAAATATGGTGCCGTGATGATTGACAACTCCAGCGCCTTCCGTATGGACGCGGACGTGCCCCTCGTGGTGCCAGAATGTAATGCTGAGGATGCCCTGAACCGTCCCCGTGGCATCATCGCCAATCCCAACTGCACGACCATCATGATGGTGGTTTGCCTACAACCTTTGGAGCGCCTCAGTCATATCAAGCGCATTCATATCGCCAGCTATCAGGCTGCCAGCGGTGCAGGTGCAGCCGCTATGGCAGAACTGGAACAGCAGTACCGTGCCGTGCTCGACGGTAAGGAACCTCCTGTGGAGAAGTTCGCCTATCAGTTGGCATACAACGTGATTCCCCAGATCGATGTCTTCACCGACAACGGCTACACGAAGGAAGAGATGAAGATGTTCAACGAGACACGCAAAATCATGCACACCGATGCCGCCTGCTCGGCCATGTGCGTTCGTGTGCCCTCGTTGCGCAGCCATTCCGAAGCCGTGTGGATTGAGACTGAGCAACCCATCACCCCTGAGCAGGCCCGCGAAGCTTTCGCCAAGGCCGAGGGTGTGACGCTCATCGACGATCCCGCCAACAAGAAATACCCCATGCCGCTGTTCACGGCCGGTCTGGATGATGTCTTCGTGGGACGCATCCGCAAGGACCTCGCCAACGAGAACGGCCTCACATTCTGGCTCTGCGGCGACCAGATCAAGAAGGGCGCAGCCCTCAATGCCGTGCAGATTGCAGAATATTTAATACGCGTAGGGAATATCAAATAACCTTTGCGTTGGCAGAACCATCTGAAAGCCGGAGACAGACTTGTTCTCCGGCTTTTAGTTTCTTTGCCGAGGTAACGAGTTGCCCGTCGGTGTCATAGACCAAGGAGAAGCCACGGCGCAACTGGTGCACAGGATCGAGGGCTGTGAGACGTGACTGCATCTGGGCCATTTGGTGGGCAGCACGTTCTATGCGCAGCTGCACGGCCTGTGTCAGGCGTTGTGACACAAGTTCCCGGCGATGGACGGCATCGCGAAGGGTCAACGCCGAGGAACGGGGCAACAGTTCTGAGAGGTGTTGAAGGGCTGCGAGTTCTTCCGCGCCATGTCCAATCAGGAAGGAAGCTGCTGCCGTGGGGGTCTTCACCCGCGTATGAGCCACAGCGTCCAACACAGTTTCATCGCGTTCATGGCCGATGCCAACGATGACGGGCAGGGGCATCTGCGCCACTGCCGCCGCCAAGGCATAAGTGTTAAAGTCCGACAAGTCACTGGTGGCACCTCCGCCACGAATCAACACGGCACAATCCCACTGTTCTGCTTCATCGGCGATGGCAGCCAACGCAGCCATCACACTTTCCTCGACGTGGTTTCCCTGCATCACAGCAGGGAACAGCTGACAATGGAAAAACAAGCCATAGTCGTTGTTCTGCAACTGATGCTGGAAATCGCCATATCCCGCAGCACCGGACGAGGACACCACAGCCACACGTTTCAGCAGACGCGGCAACGGCAGCTGCTGGTTGTCATGCAAGATGCCGTCGGCCTCGAGCTGGGCCAGGATTTCGCGACAGCGCAGCGCCATCTCCCCAAGCGTGAACGTGGGGTCAATCTCCAAGATGTTGAGTGAATAGCCATAGACCTCATGGAACTCTACGCTAACAAGCACCCGCACTTTCAGCCCTGCACGCAGACGCTCACCTGTAGCCTGCTCAAAGAGGGGAGCCTGCAGAGCATAGGTGCGGGCCCACATCGTGCCACGGGCACGAGCCACAAACTGACGTCCATCGTCTCCACGCTGTACAAATTCCACGTAGAAATGGCCGTTTGAGGCCAATCGGGCCTCCGCCAGTTCGGCTTCTATCCAATACTCATCGGTGAACGTCTGTTCCAGTACAGAATGTACCAGATGATTCAGTTCAAAAAGTGTTAAAGATTCCAAGGTGACTATCTATTTGAGCGCAAAGTTAATGAAACTTTCGGTCTTCGTGATTATTTTTCCAATAAATTGTATCGTAATTGAGAAATAATCACTACTTTTGCTTGCTGTAAGCAAGAAAAAAGCACAAAACTCACGAACTTATAAACTCAAACTCACTATATGAAAAAGAAAATCCAATTCAGCCTTGTCTATCGTGACATGTGGCAGAGTTCCGGCAAGTTCCAGCCCCGCAAGGATCAGTTGGAGCGCATTGCGCCTGTCATCATTGACATGGGCGTGTTCGACCGTGTGGAGACTAACGGCGGTGCCTTCGAGCAGGTGAACCTCCTTGCCGGCGAGAACCCCAACGCTGCTGTGCGCGCGTTCTGTAAACCGTTCAACGAGGTGGGCATCAAAACCCATATGCTCGACCGTGGTCTCAACGCCTTACGAATGTATCCCGTCCCCGACGATGTCCGTGAACTTCAATACAAGGTGAAGCACGCTCAGGGCGTGGATATCCCCCGTATCTTCTGCGGTTTGAACGATGTCCGCAATATCATTCCGAGCGTGAAGTGGGCCAAGGCAGCAGGCATGACCCCGCAGGCAACGCTCTGCATCACCACCTCTCCCGTACACACCGTCGAATACTATTCTGAGATTGCAGACCAGGTCATCGCCGCCGGTGCAGAGGAAATCTGCCTGAAGGATATGGCGGGTATCGGTCAACCGGCTCTCCTCGGTGCCCTCACCAAAGCCATCAAGACCAAGCACCCCGACATCATCATTCAATATCACGGCCACAGCGGTCCCGGTCTTTCCATGGCCAGCATCCTGGAGGTGTGCAACAACGGCGCCGACGTCATCGACACAGCCATCGAGCCCCTCAGCTGGGGTAAGGTTCACCCGGACATCATCAGCGTTCAGTCTATGCTGAAGAATGAAGGCTTCGAGGTGAAAGAAATAAATATGAACGCGTACATGCAGGCGCGCTCGCTCACGCAAGAGTTCATCGACGACTGGCTCGGCTACTTCATCAATCCGGGCAACAAACATATGTCATCTCTGCTTCTTGGCTGCGGTCTTCCCGGTGGCATGATGGGAAGTATGATGGCTGACCTCGCAGGCATTCACGGTGTCATCAACCAGACACTGAAGGCCAAGGGCGAACGTGAGCTCACCACTGATGAAATCCTCGTGAAGCTCTTCGATGAAGTGGCCTACGTATGGCCGCGTGTGGGTTATCCTCCATTGGTAACACCCTTCTCACAGTATGTCAAGAACATCGCCCTTATGAACCTGCTCACGATTGCACAAGGCAAGGGACGCTTTGTGATGATGGACGACTCGATGTGGGGAATGATCCTCGGCAAGAGCGGCAAGATCCCCGGCACTATCGATCCTGAGCTCAAGGAGCTGGCAGCCAAGCAAGGTCGCGAATTCACCGATGCCGACCCGCACACACTGCTGAAGAACGCCCTGCCCGACTTCATCCAGGAGATGAAGGACAACGGTTGGGATCGCGGACAGGACGACGAAGAGCTCTATGAGCTGGCTATGCACCCCGAACAGTACCGCAACTACAAGAGCGGTCAGGCCAAGAAGAACTTCCTCGCCGACCTCGAGAAAGCCAAAGTGGCCAAGGCACAGTCAACGGCCGGACCGAAGATTTCACTGGAAGAGCTCTCTGCTTTCAAACACGCTAAGGCTGATGCCATCACAGCGCCCGAGAACGGACAGATTCTCTATGAAATCAGCGGCGATGCCGGCGTGACACGCTGCACAGAGCCCGCCATCGGCACGAAATACAAGGAAGGCGATACCGTCTGCTACCTGCAGACGCAGTATGGTCAACTCGTGCCCATCAAGGCTGGTCTGGCAGGTAAGTTAGTCGACATCACAGCCTACCAAGGCAAGAAAGTTCTCAAGGGACAAGCTATTGCGTGGTTAGAGCGTTAGGTTAGAACCTCAACCGCAATTGCAAACCGAGTTCAGCGGGGCGAGCGTACTGCGCGAAGCCCCGCTGCATTGTTTCAAAATAGAAGGTCTGGAAGCGAGTGCTGAGCAGGTTCTCGCCATAGAATGCCAGCTCCAGGTTGAGGGCTCCAGGATGGCGGTAAGCCACACGTGCATTCAGTGTTCCTGCAAAGTTCTGCCAAGCATCGCCGCCCTCAGTCCAGTAGACGCGACCAGCACCGCGATAGTCAGCATGAAGGCTGATGACATCTTCCGTGTTGCCGAGAGGAAACTCCTGGGTAGCACCCACAGAGAAGGTGTGACGGGGGATAAAAGGCACGAAGCCATCGCGGTCGCCACGGAAACGGGCTTCAGTGAAACCATAGGCGGCCTGCAAAGACAGCCGGTCGGTAAGGATCGCATTGAAGGCAGCCTCAGCACCTATACTGCGACTCTTGCCCGAATTGACAGTCACACGGCCCAAACCACCTTCCGACATCTTAGAAACCTGCTGATTGCGAGTCTCCATCCAGAAGGCTGCCAGATCAGCTGTAAGACGGCCATCAAAAAGGTTGAGATGCGTGCCAACCTCATAGTTCCACGAGGTCTCAGGCTCATACCAGGTAGCACCTTCCACGTCTGTCTCCTGCGGAGTCCCCATACGAATGAGCATGGTGCGAACCGTTTGCTTCACGTCAGTTGGAATCATCGTCACAGCATCTACCACCGGCACGGTGGCATTAGCTACATCTTTCATGATGGCCGTTTGCATACGCGTCTGAAGCAGATCGCTGAACATCTGGAAATTATAGCCTCCTGAGCGATAGCCGCGAGAGACCGTGGCATAGATGGTTGAAGGTTGAGAATTCTTGGTTGTGCTGAAAGCATATTGCAGCGTCAAGCGAGGAAGCAGCTGGAAGTAGCTCTTGGAGAGAGAGCCTTCAAGACCATCGGCAACATGATAGTTGCGAGCCGGCACAAGAGGCATTCCATCATTCACCGCACCATTAGGATAGGTGAGTCGGCCACTAAGACCATAGCGATGCGTGAAAGCGTAGTTCGGGTTGTAGTCGAGATGTAAATGCTCATAATCCAGTCGCAGGCCAGCTGTCAACGTCAATCCCTTGACACCAAACAGATGGTCAAGAGTACTCTGATGGAATGCGGCAACATTGGTTGCCGGAGTCTTGTAAGTACCGGGGATGCCCAAGTCGGGACCGAATATTTCATCGCTGAACACAAAGTTCATCGTATATTGCGGATTACCCAGCGCATCGTGACTGGTAATCGTGGGCAAGTGAGCATTGCCTTGCCGGTTGATGAGTCCATTGAGCCAGTTGAGGCCATCGGCATGGAATGCCACAGGTCCTTCTGTCTTAGCCCACTGCTGAATGGCTGAGAGTCCAAAGAGCCAAGTGTATTTACTATTTGATTGACTATTGAGAGCCTTTTCTGCTGACTTTAAAATCAGTTCCTCGGAGAGTGTATTGGTGTTCTGTCGCTGTTGAAGGGTGTAGAGGTTCACAGAGGTGAAGTCCTGGTCCATATCCATACAGTCGTGCAGATGCTGGAAGCCCGTAACGCTGGTGATGATGGCACGTCGCCAGCGTTTCTCAGCCGTAAGGCCCATATTCGTCAGGTTGCGACGATACCCGCTACGGTTGTCATAGGCGATAGAGCCCACCGGCGTGGAGGGTTCTGGCGTGGAGGGGGTGCCAACAGCCCCGCAATACTCATAGGGATAGCCGCCTTGACGCAACCATTCGTGGAAAACTGTAAGGTCAATGTTCGAGGTCTCTGAAGGACGGAACACAAAACGCATACGGGCTCCAAGGTCGGTCAGGTCATCGATATACTCCCCGTCGCGAGCCTGATTGCGGAAGTAGCCGCCATCGCGCTCACCAAAGAAATTAGCGCTGAAGGCAAAGCGGTCACTGACACGGTGGTAGTGGGTCACACTGATATGGTTATGTCCAAGGCCACCGCTGGCTCCATCGGCTGCAAGCGAGCCACCGAGGATAAGGTCGGTGCCCTGATATTGCATAGGGTTCTTGGTATATACGCGAATAACGCCACCCATGGAGTTGCGTCCATAGAGGGTTCCTTGAGGGCCGCGTAACACATCAATGCGATCGATACCGGAATAGTTGAAGTCGTAGCTGGCTGCTGACACCTGCGGTACGCCATCTACATAAAGGGCCATGGAAGGGGTGTTGACGCGTGAACCAATGCCACGAATATACACTGCCGTGGTGAGGCGCGAGCCATAGGCTGGGATGAACAGGTTGGGAACATTGGCTGACAATGCCTTTACGTCGGTGATGCCGCGCTCCATCATCTGCCCCTGAGAAAGAGATGTGGAAGAAAGGGGCTGCTGGCGTAGTCGCTGTGTCTCCTTGGGAGTAGAGACTACCACGATTTCCTCAATATCTGTCGTGCGCAGTGTGTCTGCCGATTCCGGAGCTCCTAAGAATAATAGTGAAAGAAGAAGAAGGTTCAATTTATTTTATATATAATTATATGTGTCATGAATCGGGTGCAAAGGTAAGGTTTTTCGCTGACTTTTGCTCATCAAAAGTGATGATTTTCATGATGAGAAAACATTTTACCCACAAACAATGAGGGAGAATCACAGATTATCCTTACCTTTGCACGCACAAATCACAAGAATCACAAATCAAAATTAAACAAATCACATGAATAAAAAGACTTATCTCTTGGCACTAGCTCTCATGTGCAGTGCCGGGTTTGTAACCAGTTGCGGTGACGATGATGATGATCCCGTTGTCAACACGAACAACGATAACTCCGCAGCCAACACGAATAAAAACATTCCTCAACGCGCCAGTGTTTACGGCCAGTACATCGGATGGTCCAAGGCCACGGTACACGGAACTAACATTAAGACACCCGCAGAGGGCATCGAAATCACCAAAGTGGATGACAATACCGTCAACATCTCTTATGTTAGTCCCACTTGGGGCACGGCTACCCTGAACGGTGTCAAGATGACCAAAAGCAACCAAGGCTATACTCTGTCCAAACCGATTACCGTGGAAGAGAATGAGGAGCACACTGACTGGATCTTCTCCGAAGGCGTGGATTATATCTCGATGACCCAGCGTGGTCCTGCTGCCGGTCCCAATCCAACAACTAAGGACTATCCGTTCGTGTTAGAGAACGGCTTTATCAGTGCTGACTTCAATACGTATGAGTTAGCCTTTGCTGCCTATCTGAAACTCACGGGTGCCGGCATCTACCGCATCACATTCAAAAGCGGTGAGGTAGAACCCGACACTCCTGTGATTCCTTAATTACTGTACCTTCTCTATGACGGGTGTTCCGTCATCATGAAAGCGGATCGGCAGACAGAGGTGACGGGACTGTGAGAGAGAGCGGGGAAACCAGATATCAGCCATAAAGAAAAGGTCGGTTGAAGGAGACGGGGCTGCCCAAATCCATGTTCCCTGACCACCGAAAGTTTTGGCTGCATTGGGTCCTCGCATCGGTGAAGGGTGTTGAGTCCAAGGGCCAGCGATGTTACGGGCGGAGAACATACGGGCCTCGTTGGGGTCCCAGCCAGTACAACCGCTACAGATGAGCCAATAAGTGCCGTCGCGTTTGAAAATACAGGGAGCTTCATTCTGCCCGCCTGCCGCAATGCGGTAGTAGCGGCCTGTGTAACCTAAGTAGTCGGAGGTAAGCTCTGCTGCCTGCAAGGTGAGATTCTCCTCGCTGGAATAGATATGCCAGGCTGTGCCGTCATCATCGACAAAGACGGTCATATCGCGGCTCATCTGTCCCCGGGATATATCTCGCTTGAGCAAAAGCCCGTCGGCTACAGCCACTCGCCATTCAGGTGTCCACCACTTTGCGTAATCAGCTTCGTTGAGAGCTTGTGCTTTCTGAATATTGGCCTCGGAGAAATCTTCAGGCCATGTGTTAGCATTGGGGCGCTGGGCATGGTGAAAGATGAAGGGACCCTCGGGGGTGGAACTGGTGGCAAAGCCTGTCATGGCCGCTTCATAGCCTCGACCTTTGAGCTCGAGATGGAAGATCATGACAAACAGATTCGTATGAGCGTTCCATAATACTTTCGGACGTTCGATGATACAACCCCGCTCAATGGGAGAGCCAGCCTCATCCACGACAGAAAGGACGAGACCACGCGGCTGCCATGGACGCTGAAGCGGATGGGAAGCATCGGCGGGGAGGCTGTCGATGGGAGCGGTGTAGAGATTGACGCCCAACGAGGTAAAACCACGATCGGGACGTGCTTCTCCATACCACAGCCACTGCCCTTCGTGAGCAATGATGCAACCGCCGTGGGCGTTAACATGGTGACCTTCGACATCAAGGGTCGGCGCCATCATTTGTGGACGTGGCCGATGCCGGCGCGAACGATTGTCTGTTTGCTCCTGAGCAGATATCATCAAGGAGAAAAGGCATAATGCCAAAGTAAGAATGTGCTTCATTTTGTGTAGTGAGTTTAGAGTGAGTATAATGGTTAAGGACATTCAGGTGGTATGGGTAACGGGAAATAGTGAGTGATGTGACGGTCGGCATCGTAGTCGGGCAGGAAGTGTCCAGTGCTGTCGGCAGCCATAACAAGCGGGCCTCGCATGAAAGCGCCGAGCCACGCACCATTGACAGGATCGGGACCGTAATCAATATGGCGGGTAAAAGGCATGGCCACCTCAATACTATCAGTAGCGGTCCAACGACGCGGGGGCAGCGTCACATAGCTAGAGGGCTGATAGCGTGAAGCCACACGCTGGCCATTGACACGGATCTCGAAGCCCTCGGTGGCCCAATAAGGTACACGCAACTTCACGCAGAGCGGCCGTTTACTACTCTCGGGGAAGCGAATGACAGAGCGCTCAGCGGGCCACGTGCAGGTTTGCTCAATTGTAGTTTTTCGTGCTTCCCAACGTGCTACGGTAGGCAGGTAGAGCGCCACCCACAGCGTGTCACCACCCACAAAATAGGTAGCCTCCTGATATTTGACAGGGTTCTCTGAACCTGTGCCGCCGCAGCAGGTAGATTGTGGTGTCTCGTTACCCCACGGCTTGTTGGCATCCTTGCCCACTGCATATTGGTAGAGTACCGCATAGTTACTGGGGCGCAGCGACCCGACGATCTGATTGTATAGCACCCGCTCATAATAATCCATATAGCGGGCATCGTTGGGGTGATAGCCGTTGAGGTCGCGCGTGAGCTTGGCTAAGTTGTAGGCACAGCAGGTCTCGTTCATCGTGGGCTCCTTGGCTGCGCACATAGCTTTCATCTGGGTGTAGGGCTCACGGAATTTCTCGTCATCACCAACTCCGCCCATGGCATAGCGATAGCGCCCTTGAATCATGTTCCAGAAGTTCTCGGCTAACTGGTAGTAGCCAGTGTCTCCGCCTGCTCGGAAGATGCGAAGTGCACCCGTTACCATAGGGATGTGCTGGTTAGCATGACGCGTGCGGATGGCATCAATATTTTTCTTCAGGGGCTCGAAGAAGGCTGGACTATCAAAATAAGTAGCAGCTTCGAACAGGCGTGAACGCTCCTTCTTGTCAGTCACCATCTCAGCCAGACGTGCCAGCGATTCAGCCATGCCGCCTACTTCACCAGCGATATACATATTCCACATCTCGTAACGATTGCCGGGCCGGGCGCGACGTTCATCCTGTGTGCCTTCACTCTGCACGAAAGTGCGGTAGTGTAAGCGGTTCCACACCCAAAGTCCCATATCCTTGGCGATGAGGAGCGCCTTGCGTGCTATGGCTCGGTCATCAATGTAGGTGGCAATGTCTATGAGACCTGCCAATTGCTTGTGTACGCAGTAGTAAGGCGCCCACACCCACTGCTCATTGTTGTATGGGCGGTACATCTCCACGAGCACGCAATGCTGAGCTGGAATAGCATTGAGATAGCCATAACCATAGTGGGTATAGTCTTGCTTATAGCGGTCGAAATCAGCCCACGTGCCACCGAGCTGGCGCAAATCCTCCTCGGGTGCCAGATCACGTGCCTCACAGTAGCGGCCGAGATCGCGGTCGTAAACGAAGGTCCGTTCCTGACAGCGCCGCAATTCATCCACCATCACACGGATATTCGCCTTCAGCCGCTGTCGCTTGGCAGCATCGGGACAGCTGGCGTAGGCTAAGGCCAAAGCACTCATATAGTGACCACTGCCATGTCCCTTAAGCTTCGTGGTGGGAGAATCCCAACCATCAGACACAGGGTAACCGTTGGTAGGCAGACCATAAGTGTCACGATAGTTATAAAGTTGTTGCCGCACGTCGAGTGTGAGCAAATGGTCAATGTCGAGGTCGCGGTTGTGCGTGAGGCGATGGGACCCCGCTAACCTGACGCTACCCAGCGGCAAAGGCTCAGCTAAAAGATGAGGAGAAAGAGCCTCAGCAGGTACAACCTGAACGGAGGCGGTGACAGGGAGTCCCTGAGCAGTGGAGAAGTCGCCAGTGATAAAGCCTTGCACGGTGTAAGTAGAACCTTCGGGCAGGGCTGCCTCAGCCTCCTCTGTGGCCAGTGCTGTATTCTCCCAACGAACCTGCCGGTATCCCTTGTGCCCGTCAGCATAGGTCACCCACAACTGATAGGGCAGGCACGGTGCTGTCCCTGCAGGGCATTGCACACTGACAGTCTCCACTGCCCGTATCACGGAAGGGTCGGGCAGTTGTTGAGCCCACAACGGTAGCATCACCGTCAACAGAGCCACCGCTACACAATGTCTCATCATAAGTGCTAATGGTTTTATTTGCTGGCAAAGGTAGTCATTTTTGATGGATTTCACATTCCCCACCTTAATTTTTCTCTTTTAATTTTTCATTTCTCATTTTATTGTTGTACCTTTGCACCCACATAATCGCCAAAAGGCAGTCATGGAGAGATGCCAGAGTGACCGATTGGGCCGGACTCGAAATCCGGTGAACGGCTTGTCCGTTCCGGGGGTTTGAATCCCTCTCTCTCCGCTTGTAAAATCCTATAACTAATTGGTTTCAATAAGTTACAGGGTTTTTTCATTCTTCATTACCCAAAATCAGACCCACAGAGGCAGTTGAAAAGTAATATGAAAAAGTATAACCGTATCATGTTGGGAAAGGCCGGGCTCTACGCTGACCAATGTCTATTCATCATAGCTGCAACTGTCATGTTCAGCGCCTGCAGATTTGAAGTAAAGTCGGAGGCTCAGTATGAAACGACGACTAATGAGACGGTCGTGGAGGATGATACGATAGATAGGGGTGAAACCGAAGAAGTTTTAGAAACCCCATCAATTCCGGATCTTTCCTCAACGCCGTCAAGTTCTTCATCCAGCAGTAGCCGTTCGTCATCGTCAATCAGCTACAGCAACTCGTCATCATCCAGCACGGATAACATGCGCCACTTCGATCCTGCGTCAGAAGATGATATGGACGACAATGGTATGAGTCGCTATATGGACAACTATGATGATGAGGGTTGGGATTAGTTGGGGGCAAACAACGAGGCTACATTTATTTTTTAGGGAAAGTTAACCTCTGGCACAGCTCTTTCTCGTTTTTTTATGCTTAAGTCTTTGCGTGAATATATTTTTTTGTATTTTTGCGCCATGAAAGGATGTTTTTTATATGTATAACCCATAAAACATAAACCATTATGATTGTTGAACCTATTAAAAGCAAGAAAGCGAGAACGATTATTCTTTCTATTCTTGGACTGCTTGCACTTCTCATTGCTGTGATGGCAGTTATGGGAGACTTTCCTAAGGAGGTGATACCTGTCACTCCAGAGTTTGACATTGCCACTCTCTGTGCATGCTGCTTCGGCATTGCTTGCGTTGCAGGTCTTGTGTGCATCTTTGTGAAATCGATTCGCCGTCCGGTGCTCATCACTGTTTGCGTGGGAACAGTCGTGCTACTCATTCTGGCTTGCCTGAACTTCTTAATAGGGAAGGTTAGTTATAAAGTTGCAAAAGGCAACGAGCCAGTGGAACGTCTGTGCGTGGTTACGCAGCACAGCCATCACCACCGAGAGTGGGTTGAAGAAGATGATAGAGGTTACCAGACAAGTCATGAATCCAATAATTGGAACATGGCAATCCGTTTCCTGGACAACGGGAAAGAGGAGATTCTTTCCGAAAAAAGTGCCGTCACATACTGGGAGCTCGAGAAGGGCGACACATGCGTGGCTTATGTTCGTACGGGGCTGTTTGGATTACAGTTTATTACTTACATGAAATTGTATACACCTCCGTTGGAGTTGGACGATGACTTCGAGAGAATTGGAGACTGAGGGATGAATGATGAATGATGATTGATGAATGATGAATGATGAATTAAAAGTAAAACCTATAAATTATAATTTTTACGAGTATGGCATTAATAATTGTATTGGTACTACTGGTCATCGTGGCAGTAGTCATTGGAATGTGGTACATTTCCACACAGCGTGAACTGGTAAATTTGGATGAGAAATGCAGCAATGCATTGAGCCAAATAGAGGTGCAAATGAATTCCCGTTGGGATGCTCTGCTGGCACTGGCCAAGGCTGCCTCTAACTATGCTAAGTTTGAGAGTGAGACGCTCATCAAGGTCATTGAGGGGCGCCGCGGCGCATCGGTGCGCACGGCAGAAGATGTGAACCAGCAACAATCGGCCTTCACCGAGGTGATGGGCAAGCTGATGGCTGTGCGCGAGGACTATCCCGAGTTGAAAGCTTCGGGTCTCTATGAGAAGACCATGGCTGGCATCGAGAAATTCGAGGAGAACGTTCGTATGGCACGTATGATCTACAACGATTCCGCCACCCGCATGAACCGATATGTCCGCCAATGGCCGTCGAGCTTTGTGGCTGGTCAGCTGGGATTCGGTGTGAAAGAATACCTGAAGATTGACGATGCCAAAAAACGCGACATGCCTGATCTGTTTAATTAAGCACGAAAGGAGGCTGCAATGAAAAAGATTCTTACAGGGTGTCTGCTGTGCCTCGCTACTTCTGTGGCGATGGCTCAGAACACGCTGAAAAAGCTGGATATGTGGGTCGTGCTACAGCCTGACGGCAGTGCTATTGTCGGCGAGGAACGCTATTCACGTATTGGGGATGAAGGCACCGAGGGCTACATCACCTTCAACAACCTAGGCGACATCGAAGTCATTAATCTGGCCGTAGATGACGAGACGGGGACGGAATACATTCTGGAAGAAGAATGGGATACCCAACGTTCCCGCGCGGAGAAGGCTGGCCGTTGTGGCTTTAACCGCACCGACAAAGGCGTAGAAATCTGCTGGGGTATCGGTGAACCTGGCGAACGCACGTATAATATCTACTACAGACTGACGAATCTGGTACAGGCGTACGACGACTTCGACGGCTTCAACTTCTCCTTTTATGAAGCTGGGAACACGCCTGCGAGGGAAATGCGCCTCCATATCATCTATGACAAGGACTCACTCACAAGGGACAACACCGCCATCTGGGCTTTCGGCTTCCATGGCTACAAGGCCATCCATAAAGGCTATTGCGAGATAGTGGTTGATGGCCCGATGAAGAAAGGCGAGTCCGTCATCATCCTCATGCAGTTCCAAAAAGGACTGTTCGAACCTGTTTCGAAGGTGGACGGTTCCTTTACGGAAACGGTTAAGCGCGAGGCTTTTGAAGGCAGCGACTACAACCGAGCCGATGCTGGGTTGAAGGATGCTGGGTTGAAGGATTCCGAAGAAGCAGCAGCACAAGCCTTTCAGACTCCTGAAGAAGAAGGCACAGACTGGGGCTTGTTGATTGGTATCGTTGCTATTGTTGGTATCGTAGGAGGCGCTATCTGGGCCACAAACAAGGACAAGAACGCGTTTAAGAAACGACATGCTAAAACGATTACTTTGCTTAACACGGTCCTCGGCCGCAAGAAATACGATGAATTGCCCTACTATCGCGACCTACCAGTTGGGGGCAACCTCCTGCTGTCTGGTCTCACGGTGAACACAGTAAATGCCCTCTCCGAATTCGTGGACTCCGCGCCAGACCTGAAGGTGAAATTCAACCTGCGACTGCTCTACGAAGCGCTGATTCTCCGCATGATCTACAAAAATCAGGTTCAGGTGATCAGCAGTGAAGAGAATGGCGAACTACGCAAGCTGTTCCGTATCAGCGAGCCTGTGATACCGGAGAAAGGCACCGATCTGACAGAGTCCTTATCCACCGACAGTTGGAGAAAGACCACTGAGATGGGCATGAACGAGGCTATTGTCTCCCCCATCATCAAAGATGCAATCGCCCAACACCAAGGCCTCATCAACGATGCCGGCATTGAATATCAGTTGCAGAGTCTGTTGTATGCCGCTGCGGGCGAAGACCATCTCTTACAACCCAAAGAGTTGGAAACCTATATGGAGAACAACGGTGAGACGTGGCGTCCGCTATCCATCGTGCTCGACCTGCTCACAGAGAGAATCCTGAACGACGAGAGCGTCACTCCGGACAGCGTGCCACAGGTCGTGGGTTTCCTTCGCTACCTGAAGGACTTCTCGCTCGTCGGAGAACGCAACCTCGAAGAGACAGGCCTGTGGAAGGAATATCTTGTCTTTGCCTCTTTCTACGGCATTGCCGACCAGGTGCGCAACGACATGAAGAAGGTGGCTCCCGACGTGGCCAAGCTGGAAGGCTTACTGCAGCCCGTTCAACTTCTACACGAAGACTTCATGCCGCTTACCACGTCCCTTTATTCCACCATACGTATTGCCCACCACTTCCAGACCGAAAGGGAACGCGATAAGATTCTCAAGGAAGAGCGCAAGCGCGAACGCGCCAGAAGCAGCGGCGGCAGTGGTCGCAGCAGCTATGGCGGCGGTGGAGGTCATCGTGGCGGCGGAGGCAGCGGTTTCCGTTGATTAACATAAGCAAAAGAGCAAAAACTATGCGTAAGGTACTCATTGTACTGGTGTGCTTTGTGGCGTCTGCTGCGATGGCACAACATACATTAGAAAAACTATTCATCCGTGTGATATTGTGTCAGGACGGGAGTGCCCAAGTGCTGGAGATGCGCAAGGTGGCTGTAACCAACGAGGGAACCGAAGGTTTCATCACCTTTAATAATATGGGTGACATCGAAGTACGCGATATGGCTGTTTATGACGAGGATGAAAAGCCCTTTGAGGTTGAAGAGGAATGGGATGTAGAGCGTTCACGCGCTGAGAAAGCCGAGCGATGCGGATATCATCGGACCGACGAAGGCGTAGAAATATGCTGGGGTCTGGGCGATGCCGGTGAGCGCACATATTACATCAAGTACACTCTGACAAACCTTGTGAAGGCCTACGACGATTTCGACGGTTTCTGCCACTCGTTCTACGAGGCTGCCAACAGTCCTGCACGCGATGCCACCGTTGCCATCAGATTGGAGAACGACTCGCTCACAAGGGACAATACTGCCATCTGGACATTCGGCTATTATGGTATCAAAGGGTTCTCCGACGGTTTGGTTTATGCTGCCAGTGACAGCATCATGAACGATGGCGAGAGCATCATCGTGCTCCTGCAGTTGAACAAAGGGGTTCTCAATCCTGCCATAAAGAAGAATGAATCGTTCACGGAAACTGTGAAACGCGAGGCTCTCGAAGACAGCGACTACGACCTTAACGATGCAGGCCTCAGCAACGAAGTGTCAACGGAGAAAGCTCAAGCCACCGGACTATTAGAGACTGATGATGCGATGGAAGACTTATATGCCATGCTCTTGATTATATTGGGAGGACTCGGTTTCTGTTGGTTTATCTTGCGCCGAGTGGTACTATTCGTCTGGGATTTCATCGAGACGCAGTGGGACGAGCACAAGGAAAAGAAAATCCGCAAAGCGTTGCTTGACAAGATCTTCGAGGGTAATACATATGATGACCTACCCTACTATCGAGATTTGCCTCTCGACGGCGACCTACTCCTCTCCGGCGCCACGCTGGGCACCATTGACGGCAACGCACGTTACTGTGGACGCAAGAAATTAGGAATCAAGTACGGCCTCCAGCAGATCTACGATGCCTTCATACTCCGAATGATCTACAAGAATCAGATACAGCTGGAATATGACGATACAGGGCGCAAATCCCGCAAACTGTTCCGCATCAGCGAGCCTATACAGCCCCCAAAGGGCAAGGATGTGACGGATATACTGGAAGAAGAGTTTCTCAGATCCTCCGAACTGGATTATAACGAAGCCATCGATGATAGCATCCAATCGGAAGCCAAGGAGAAGTACAAGGGCTATATCAACGACGCCGGCATAGAATACTACCTGCAGAAGCTCCTTTACAATGCCGCTGGCGAAGACCATCTGCTGCAGCCAAAGGAGCTTAAGGAGTATGCCAGGAAACACACCTTGCAATGCAGGCGTTTTGCCACCGTGCTGTCGATCCTCGTTGAAGAGACCATCCCTGAGAAGCACCTGCAGAAAGAGGATGTCTATCAAACTGTTGGTTTCCTGCGCTACCTGCGCGATTTCTCATTGGTGAAAGAACGCTCCATCGAGGAGACTGGTCTGTGGAAGGAGTACCTCGTCTATGCCTCGCTCTATGGCATCGCCAGTCAGGTGCGCCGCGACATGGAGAAGGTGGCTCCTGATGTGGCCCGCCTCAAAGAGCTCATACCGCCCGAGGAAATGCTCAATAGCTTCCGACCTCTGAGAGAAGCTATTGCCGACACCGTCGTTTATTCCTACGCCTACCAGACCGGCGAGGAGGAAGCAAAAATAGCTGAAAGGGAAAGCGAACAGGAATACGAACGCAGCAGCGGAGGCAGTGGACGCAGTAGCTACAGTGGCGGTGGCGGCCACAGCGGTGGCGGTGGCAGCGGCTTCCGTTAATCCTTTTTATACGCTTAAACCATCATGAAGCGACCACTGCGCATCACCCTGAAAATTGCAGGAGCCATCCTCGGCCTCCTGCTGGTGGCGCTGGCAGTGGCCGCTTTGGTGCTGAACAGCACGAAGATGCAGAACCGCTTTGCACAGAAGGCTACGGCGGTGCTGACCGAGGAGCTGCAAACGCAAGTGGGCATCGGACATGTAGAGCTCGATTTCATCAAACAGCAGTTCAAGCTTTCCGAGGTACGCATTGAGGACCGCCAACAGCGAGAGTTGTTCTGCATGAAATCGTTGGACGTCAGTTTGGCCGTGTGGCCGTTGCTTCATGGCGAACTACGTATCTCCAAAGCCTCTATCGTAGGCCTGCGTGCCGAACTGCATAACGACACCACGGACTCGGTGGCTAACTACCAGTTCATCTTAGATGCCCTCAAGAAGAAGCCTTCTGCCGATTCCATTCCTGACAAGGAACAGCGCAAGAAAGAGCCTATGGTCATTGATATCAAGAAGGTGGTAGTCAAGGACGTGGAGGCTCAGTATAACGATGCACGCTTCACTCTGGGCAGCCTCCGTTTTGTCGAGGACAAGCAAGGGCGCAGACAGGTGCAGATCGGGCAAGCGAACGGAACCTGGAACCGAATGACCAAGCGCGGCGAGGTGCAGCATTTGGTGGGCATCAAGACGTTGACAATAAACGAACGCGACGAACGAAAATGGGTAGAAATCAATGGACTTCGCTTCGCTACCGACAACCACAAACCACGCAAGAATACAGGCAAGCCCAAGCGCGGCTTCTTCGACGTGGGGCACCTCGACTTCACCGCCAACGTGAAGTTAACGGTGACCCATGCAGACAAGGACTCCATTGCCGCCGACCTTACCCACGCCGAGATACATGACTCGGTGTCAGGCATTCATATCCAAGAGTTACAGGCAACCTTGCAGACCAATAAACGACAGCTCTTTGTACAGGACATGACCCTCAGATGGGATAACACCCAACTACAGTTCGACCATGGAGTGATGCAGCTGCCCAGTCGCAAGGAAGGGCGCCCCCTCTCCTACTCCACTTCCGAGATTACCGGCAAGACGCTACTGAAAGACATCTCGCGCACCTTTGCACCCGTGCTCTCGCGTTTCACGATACCCGTACAACTGAGCACCCGTCTGGAAGGCACCGACGAAGGAATGCAATTCCATGATGTTCACGTGCAAACCGTCGACAAGCGCCTGGACGTCTGGGCTGAAGGATATATCCGTGAGTTGAAGGACAAGTACAAGATGGTGATTCATTTCGACATCCATCGAATGAGCGCCCGCAAAGGTGTAGCACAGGACATTATCAACCAGTTCCCCGTGAAGAAGTTCATGATGAAGCAACTCAAGAACCTCGGCACCATCGGTTATCGCGGGCAGATGGATATTCTCTGGAAACAGGAGAAGTTCCGCGGACAACTGAGTACCGAGGTCGGCAATCTGGACTTCAATTTTACTCTCAATGACCAGCGCCAGTACCTAACTGGCAGTGTTCGGTCCGACAGCGTGAAACTGGGGCGTGCCTTAGACATGGAAAAGATTGGGACCGTGGCCGCCAACGCTGATTTCCAGTTTGATATTTCTAAGCAGCGCACAGCACAGATGCGGAGGCAAAAAGGCGGCAAGCTGCCTATCGGCAGTGTGAACGCCTTCGTCAAGGACGCTGCCTATGGGAAAATCAAAGTACATAACGTCACTGCCGACATCGTCAGCGACGGAGCCGAAGCCACCGGCAAGCTCGCCATGCGCGGGCGGCACACGGACCTTCTCTGTTCCTTTGTTTTCAACAACACCGAGAACCTGCAGAAGATGAAGATTAAGCCCGGTATTCGTTTCCATGGTCTCTCCGATGAAGACCGTGCCCAAAAAGAGCAGGAAAAGCAGGCCAAGCAGCAGGCTAAGGAAGAACGCAAGCAACAGAAAGCTATAGAAAAAGCCCAGCGTAAACAGCAGAAAGAAGCAGAGAAGGAGCAGCGACGCCTGCAGAAGGAAGCAAAGAAGGCCGCAAA
>Ga0310786_10003929_pt1 | contig 21048 bp, 15 predicted proteins | sample AusTroGonzalo_MG_FD_203881 | JGI IMG/M metagenome (GOLD analysis project Ga0310786, IMG submission 203881) | Bovine rumen microbial communities from tropical cattle in Woodstock, Queensland, Australia - Gonzalo_03 (v2) (version 2) | ecosystem: Host-associated > Mammals > Digestive system >... | reverse complement strand
TGAAGACAATAATCAACGCAAAAATAGTGGCATTAGCAGTAATGACCACAATATCATTCATATCGTGCGACACTCCTCAAACTATCTCATGGAGTTACTACCATTGTGCAGAAGATGCGATGAACGCCGGTGATCCTCAAAAGGCAAAGGATTATTTGAAAGGCGTTAAAATGAATGTTGATAGTGTCCTCACCTTCAAGGCTGATTCACTGATGAAAGTTATTGAGGATGCACTCTCAGAGCAATCAGACAGTATTTAAGTTATGATGATTCAACTGAAAGGACTCCACAAGACGTACAAGGGCGCACAACCCTTGCACGTCTTGAAGGGTATAGACCTTGACATCGAAGAAGGCGAGTTTGTCGCCATCATGGGTGCCTCAGGTTCGGGCAAATCGACCTTGCTCAACATCCTCGGCATTCTTGACGATTACGACGAGGGAGAGTACACGCTCAATGGCACCCTCATCAAAGACCTCAGCGAAACCAAGGCGGCAGGCTATCGAAACCGCATGATTGGTTTCGTTTTCCAATCGTTCAACCTCATTCCCTACAAGGACGCGATGGAGAATGTGGCACTCCCCCTCTTCTATCAGGGTGTGAGCCGCAGGAAACGCAATGCCATCGCCATGGAGTATCTCGACAAGGTGGGCTTGCGCGACTGGGCAAGCCATCTACCCAGCGAGATGTCAGGTGGTCAGAAACAGCGTGTCGCCATTGCACGTGCCCTCATCACTCATCCACAAATCATCCTCGCCGATGAACCCACAGGTGCCCTCGACAGCAAGACTACTGTGGAAGTGATGGAACTGTTGAAGGAACTGAATCAGCAAGGACTCACCATCATCGTCGTCACACATGAGGCAGACGTAGCAGCACAAACCAACAGGACAATCCACATCGTTGACGGACAAATTGTATAAAGTTTAGAGGTTAAGGTATGCTGGACATATTTCGTGAGATATTCGGTTCATTGAGTCGCAACAAACTGCGCTCCATCGCTACAGGATTTGCTGTGGCATGTGGTATCTTTCTGCTGATTATCTTGCAAGGCACCAGCAACGGCATCATCCACACCTTCGAACGGGCAAGCCAAGGATTTTCGTTCGATGCCATTCGTGTATTCCCTGGCTTCACATCCAAACCCTATAACGGCATTGAGGAGGGACGTCGCATCAAACTGGACGACACAGACAGCGAGGTGACCCTCCAGAGCTTTCCTAACGAACTCAGTTCCGTCATTGCACAAATCAGCCACACAGCCAGCTCGGCTTCCTTCGGCAAGAACTACCTGAGCAACGTCTCCCTGCAAGGCGCACTACCCTCCACCCAAGAGATGGATGCTGTCCAACTGGTAGAGGGACGTTTCATCAATAAAATAGACATCGACGAACAGCGCAAGGTCATCGTCATTAGCGACAAGAACCGCGAAGACCTTTTCAAACATGGCGAGAAGGCCATCAATCAGCAGGTGCGCATCGATGGCATCACCTATACGGTGGTGGGCATTTATAAGGAAGACGGCATGATCAGCGGCAACGACTTCTATGCGCCCTTCACCACCATCAAGACCATCTATGGAAAGGGTTACGAAATTGACCAGCTGCAACTGAAATCAAAGAACCTCGACACAGAAGAGAAGAACGACGCCTTCGAGAGTGCCTTCCGCAAGGTGATGGGAGCGAAGCACGAATTTGCGCCCGACGACCGTTCTGCCCTCTGGATTCGCAACTCTGCCAGCGAGAATGCTGACATGACCAAAGCCAAGAACATTCTCCACACCTCTTTCTGGATTCTCGGTCTGCTCACCCTGCTGAGCGGCATCGTGGGCGTGAGCAACATCATGCTCATTGCCGTGAAAGAGCGCACCCACGAGTTTGGCATCCGCAAGGCGATTGGTGCCACCCCTTGGAACATCATCAGTTTAGTGGTGCTCGAAAGCATCGTCATCACCACCATTTTCGGTTATATCGGCATGTTGTTAGGCATCATCTTCTGCGAAGGGATGGATGCCTATTATGGCAATCAGACGATGAACATGGGCTTCTTCCAGTCCTCCATCTTCGTTGACCCCACCGTCGATATCGGCACCTGTATCCAAGCCACCTTCGTCATGATTGTGGCTGGTGCATTGGCAGGATTTTTCCCAGCCAGCAAAGCAGCAAAAGTGAAACCTATTGAAGCATTGAGAGGATGAGAATAAGATTCGACAGCGACCAATGGAGTGAGATTTTCAGCGCCCTCGCTCGCAACAAGACCCGCACGTTCTTGACGGCGTTCGGCATCTTCTGGGGCGTGTTCATGCTCCTGCTGCTGATGGGTGGTGGACGAGGACTGGAATCTACGCTCGCCAACAACTTCGCAGGTTTCGCCAACAACTCGGGTTTCATGATGGCAGCCCCCACCAGCGAGGCATACAAGGGCTTTAAGAAGGGGCGCATGTGGTCCATCGAAACGCGTGATGTGCAGCTGATTCGCTCCTCTGTTCCTGAATTGGAGGTGATCTCCCCCATCATCTCGAACTGGCGAGGTACAGCTGCATACGGCACCAATAAATCGAATGTGACCATCAAGGGAGAATTCCCTGATGCGGATCAGATAGACGACCCCAAGATACGAAAAGGACGAGCCCTGAACGATGTGGACGTCAACAAGAGCCGAAAGGTGTGCACCATCGGCAGCCGCATCGTGGAAGAGCTCTTCACCAGCGACGAGAATGCCCTAGGCAAGTTCATCATCATTGACGGTATTCACTACCAGGTGGTGGGCATCAGCGGCAAGAGTGAGGGAGGTGTCAGCATCGGCGGCAATGCCACCACAACGGTACATATCCCCTACACCACCATGCAGCATGCCTACAATCGGGGCAACAAGGTGGACATCCTCTGCCTCACAGCTCGTGAAGGTTACAAGATGTCGGACATCCAGAAAAAGGTGGAGGGCGTCGTGAAACGCATCCACACCATCCATCCAGACGACACACAGGCAGTACTGACGGTCAATGCAGAAGCCATCTTCTCGATGATTGACAACCTCTTTCAAGGGGTCAGCATCCTGGTGTGGCTAATTGGATTGGGCACCCTCTTCTCAGGAGCTATCGGCGTGAGCAACATCATGGTGGTCACAGTAAAGGAGCGCACCACAGAAATCGGCATCCGACGTGCCATAGGTGCCACCCCCATCGACATCCTGACGATGATCATGAGCGAGAGCATCGTACTGACCCTCGTGGCAGGCATGAGCGGCATGACCTTTGCCGTGCTGGTCTTGCAAATGGTGGAGCGAGGTTTGCAGGACGACACCTCTGGCGCCACCTTCCAGATCTCCTTTGGCATCGCCATCGGAGCCGCCACCCTGCTAGCACTTTTAGGTGTGTTGGCAGGTTTGGCACCCACCTTCCGCGCTATGGCAATTAAGCCTGTGGATGCAATTAGGGACGAATAAGAAGACCCTCCCCAACCCTCCTTGTCGAGGGAGGGGGAAGGAAAGGGTGAATAATAAAGAAATAATAAGATAAGTAGAATCCTCCCCACAAACATTCTACTCTCCCCCTCAATAGGGGGAGCGGGGAGGGGGTCTGTATGAAAAAGTTTTTCAGATGGGCAGGTATCGCCCTCATAGCAGCAGTGTTCATTGGCACCTTCGTGTTCCTCTACCAGAAGTCTGTGCCTAAAGTGACCACCTACGAGATCAACACAGCGCAGGTGCTCGACATTGAGAAGACCACCATCATCACGGGTAAGATTGAGCCACGTGACGAGGTGAACATCAAGCCCCAAATCTCGGGCATCATCACAGAACTCTATAAGGAGGCTGGCGATCTCGTGAAGAAGGACGAGGTGATTGCCAAGGTGAAGGTCATCCCTGACATGTCGAGCCTCAGCAGCGCCGAGAACCGTATGAAACTGGCTGAGATTTCCCTCAAGCAGGCACAGACGGACTTCGACCGCATGAAGAATCTCTACACGGAGAAGGTGGTGAGTGCCGAAGACTATGAGAAGTCGGAAGTGGCGCTGAAGAATGCCAAGATGGAGATGAACAACGCCAAGGATGCCCTCCATATTGTCAGGGACGGTATCTCGCTCAACAATGCCCAGATGAGCACTACCCTCATCCGTTCCACCATTGACGGCATCGTGCTCGATGTGCCTGTCAAGGTAGGTAATTCGGTCATCCTCAGCAACTCCTTCAACGACGGTACCACCATCGCTACCGTTGCCAACATGCAAGACCTCATCTTCCGTGGAAAGATTGACGAGACGGAGGTGGGTCGCGTGGTCGCTGGTATGCCTGTGGAGATCACAGTAGGTGCCATCCAGGATCTGAAACTCAATGCCACCCTCGAATACATCGCCCCCAAGGCGGTGGAGGAGAATGGTGCCAACCTCTTCGAAATCAAAGCTGCCATCCAGTTGCCAGAGGGCGTGAAGATACGTGCTGGCTATAGTGCCAACGCCGAGATTGTGCTCGAACGTGCTTCCAAGACCATCTGCGTGCCTGAAGCATCCCTCGAGTTTGTAGGTGACTCCACCTATGTGTATCTGCTCACCGACAGCACCTCCTCCAAGCAGCAGTTCGAACGTCATGCTGTCACCACAGGCATCAGCGACGGCATCAACATCGAAATCAAGAAAGGACTGCAAGTGGGCAGCAAGGTGAGAGGCATCGAAATCATTGACAAAGAATAAGGCCCTATGAACTCCATACATCGCACAATCATCGCGTTAGCCCTCCCCCTTTGGGGGCTGGGGGGCTTCCTCCATGCTCAGACTTCTCCCTGGAGCCTGCGCCAGTGCATCGACTATGCCATCGAGCACAACATCAACATCAAGTTGCAGGAGAACAACGTGAAGAATCAGGAGGTGTCGCTCAGCACGTCCAAGAACAGCCGACTGCCCAATCTGCAGGCATCAGCAGGAGAGAGCTTAGGCTTTGGACGTGGCTTGACCAGCAATAACACCTACGCCAATCGCAACACCCAAAGCACCTCGTTCAACCTCGGCTCTGACGTGCCCCTTTACACAGGTGGACAGATTACCAATCAGATTCGTCAGAACAAGCTCAACCTGCAAGCAGCCATCGCTGAACTCGACCGTGCCAAGGAGAACGTGAGCATGCAGGTGGCATCTGCCTTCCTCGAAGCCATCTATCAGAAAGACCTCGTGAAGGTGGCAGAGAACCAGCTGGAACTGAGCCGCACACAGGCACGTCGCATCGACATCCTCTTCCAAAACGGCAAAATCGCCGAGACGGATTTGGCTGAAGCCCGTTCGCATGTGGCAGCTGACGAGCTCTCCCTCACCCAGCAGCAGAACTCAGCCATGCTCGCCCTGCTCGAACTCTCCCAACTGCTCGAACTCCCCACCCCTGAACAGTTCGACATTGAGGCACCCACCATCGGAAACCCTTCTGATATCGTGCTCTCTGCACCTGATGCCATCTATGCCGAAGCCCTCAACATCAAGCCGCAGATTCTGGCAGGCAAACTCAATGTGCAAAGTGCCGAAAGGGGTGTCCGCATCGCGCAGGCAGGCCACTACCCTTCTGTCCACTTCTCAGCCGGCATGGGTAGCAACTACTACAAGACCTCAGGTTTCAAGGCCGACTCCTTCAGCAAGCAGATGGAAGACAACTTCAACCAATCTTTGGGCATCTCCCTATCTGTTCCCATCTTCAACCGCTATGCCACTCGCAATGCCGTTCGCCAGGCTCGTCTGCAAGTAGCCGCCCAGCAGTTCCAGCTCGAAGAGACCCAGAAGACCCTCTACAAGGAAATCCAACAGGCTTATTACAATGCCCTCGCTGCCCAGAAGCAATGCATCAGCAGCGATGCCGCCCTGGCTGCCTCCCAGACTGCTTTCAACCTCATGCAGAAGAAATACGAGAACGGCAAATCCACGGCCACAGAATATCAAGAGTCCAAAACTGCCCTCCAGAAGGCAGAAAGTACAGCCCTCCAATCTCGCTACACCTTTCTCTTCCGTCAGAAGATTTTGGAATTCTATCGGGGTGTAGCTTTGTAAAAAACATCAAGAGAATGAATGCACAGGAGATTATTGAGTATATGGAGTCGCTGCGCAATGAGGAGCAGCGAGAGGTGCTGATGCGATTCTTCAAGACAGGCGAAGGGGAATATGGCTATGGTGATGAGTTTCTGGGACTGAAGGTGCCAGAGACAAGGGAAGTGGTCAAGGCGGCAGGGGATCTTCCTCTGAGTGAAGTGCCAGAGTTGCTGCTGTCACGCTGGCATGAAGTGCGTCTCTGTGGACTCCTGCTGCTGGTATCGAAGTTCGAGAAGCTGGCGACGAAACGCTTGGAGAACAATGCGGATGCCATCGCAAAACGTGATGAGATTGTGACGATGTACCTGCAATATGCCGAACAGGCGAACAACTGGGACTTGGTAGATTTGTCTGTTCACAAGATATTGGGGCATTGGCTGCTGTTGCCAACAAATTTGGGTGATAGGGCGTACAAGATCAAGGTGCTCGATGAATTGGCTGCCAGCCCCTGCCTCTGGAAACAACGCATGAGTATCGTCTGTTCATGGAAGACCTCTCAGCAGGGTGACCCCTCGTGGTGTCTGCGCTATGCGGAGATTCATCTACACCATCCGCACGACCTGATGCACAAAGCCGTCGGTTGGATGCTCCGCGAGATGGGCAAACGTGTCTCCATGGACCTTCTTCGTGATTTCCTCCAACTGCATGCACATGAAATGCCTCGTACCATGCTCCGCTATGCTATCGAAAAGATGCCAGAGAAGGAACGAAAGGAATGGATGAGTTTGCCACCAACAATTGCCAAATGAATTCGCAACAATAAGAAGGCTAGCACTAGACACTTCGTGAGTATCAATATTATCGAGCGGCTTGTCCTCGTGTATGTTTACGAATCATCAGCAGCGTTATGACGCCCGCTAACACGTTGGCAACGAAGGAAGCGGCTATCAGCAGCAAGATGATGCCCAGTCCGACAAGGGCTGAAATGCCTCCTAACAGCATACCGGCATACAACATCGGCATGACCATCACCAGCGGTTGAGCCATTGACCTTACTTGAGGTAAGATGCTCTCACGCCATGATAAATTCTGCTTGTGAGCTTCTGGACCAGTCGATGAAGGCAAGTGCTATCAACGCTACCAACACTAAACACGCCACCAGGGTGCACCCCATAAGGATATCTCTGATACTAATATGATCTTACTATTTTTATGATTGAATATTAATTTGAATTGTACTTACTTGCTGACCACCTCACGTTCAAAGAAGTCCAGGAAGAAGGGCCAGTTGGGACCTGCTTCATGACCGCCGTGATGTTGACGATAGGTGAGGCGACCCTCCATCAGGCCGTTGTCCATACCGGGGAAGAGGTCGGTGCCTACGCCTTTGTAGCCCAGCAGCTCATATACGGGTGAGGCTTTAGAGGCTGAGATGAACGAACCCACCACATCCTGCCATTTGTCGCCGTTCCAACTGCCGGTGGAGATGAAGCAGGCACGTGGGGCACAAAGGGCTATCAACTCGTGCTGGTCAACGGGGATGTCGTTTTCTGTCATCGGGTCAGTACCATACTTGATGAGGTTGCCACACACCCAATGATATTCTTCATTGGAGACGATGTTGCCGATGCTCTCTCCACAGTCACGACGCCATCCTGCCGCACCAGCCTTGCCTGATGAGGCGATAAATCCAGCAGCAATGCGCTCCTCAAATGCCATCGCCACGAGGGAGGCTTTGCCATAACGTGAAACGCCTTCAATGGCGCACTTGGTGGCATCGAAGGTCTTGTCGGTCTCCAAGTAATCAATCAAGCGTGAAAGTCCCCAGCCCCAAGCGCGAAGCGAACCCCAGTCGGTGGGTTGACGATGCGCTCCCTTGTTGCAGAGACCAATGATGCCGTTCGTCAAACCTGAGCCAGAGTCGGCTTGAATGGAGGAGGGGTTGATGGTGGCAGCAGCCCATCCGCGTTCGATGACCATTTGTTGCCAAGATACGGAACCAGCACGGGTGCGGGTGGGGTCACCCCCTCCAAATCCGAATTCTATGATAACAGGCAAGTTCTGTTTGCCGTTGTCGGGATAGACAATGTTGGCTTGAATCTCCACCTTGATGGAAGGATAACTGGCATTATCCACCACGCCCTTGAGATAACGGACGACCACAGGCGTTCCTGCAAAATCCTTCTTCTCCTCATTGGTGACTTCCCACGTAACACCAGGCACATTGTTGGGAATACGACCATATACATGCTCCTCGAATAGGCGCACGAGTTCTGGACGGCGCACTTTATACCACATCTTCGCGTTGGTGACCTTCTTGCCGCTTTCCGTCACGAGCGGATCGGGATAGAAGGGGTATGGATTGGCTATCAACTCGTCATAATTGGGGTGCTTGCTTTCGTCCTGACTATTGGGTTGACGACCTTCACGGGGCTGACCAACGCCCACTTTAGCCAGCATATCGGCATAGTCGGTTGCTGTAATCTTGCGAAGGCTGTCCAAGTTGGCACGATTGCCGTTTCCGAACATCATGAACTGTGCATTGGCTGTGAATGGGATGCATACCATCAGCATGGCCCCGATGAAGAATCTCAAAGTTTTCATATCTTTACGTTTTGTGGTTTTGTGATGGAATCGGTATTGGTGGTGTGGTGGAGTTTGCGCCATTCTTTGGCTCGCACCTTGATGTTCTTTTGCAGGCACTCGCTGTAGAGCCAAGGTTCGCAGCTGTGGATGTCGCCCACGTTGAGGAAGTTGCGATAGGGGGCATATTCAGAGCCGCTGTAGCCGCTGACCACCAAGACGTGGTGCTCGGGCGAGAGGGTGACGGTAATGGTGTCGTGGAGCGTGGCAGGTGTGGCATCTGTACACCAGTTCACAGGGTTGATGCTCATGCAGGTGGCTGCAATGACGGGCTGGATATACTTCACGTCCTTCACCGTGTTGTAGCAGATGGTGACACCCGTATCACTCTCACCCTGTGCCGCTTTGATATGCTTGGTTTGCAAGGTGTCCTTTGGTGTCACTTTATAGCCCAGCACATAGGCAGCCGCCAACTGGCTATAGGTCTCATCGTCCATGTGTTTCAGCAGTTCCACGACCGCCAAACCGCCCTGACTGAAACCTGCAATGATGAGGGGACGGCTATGGTCGCGTTGTGCCTGAAAGTGGTCGAAGGCTGTGCAGACATCGTCCATGGCCAACTTGGCGCGACTACGGATGGTGTCGTCATTGAGCGACATGAATGCTTCGATAGTCGTGTGGCGGTAATAGGGGGCATAAAATTGGTTGCCCGGAGACATATACGCTGCCACCTTCTTGAGTTCTTTGTCAGCCATGTGCTGAAGATGCTCCGTGTTATAGACGTCGGCATAGTGGCAGATGGTGCCGTCAGCAGTCGTCCAATCCTCTTCCCATGTTGAAACCACATAGAAGATGTCGGCACCTGTTCCCTCTGGATCACTCTCCTCGATAATCCACATCGACGGGTCGTTGTAATCTGGTGCCTTGGGGATATACTGTGCTGAGACGCTCGCATCAACTGCTTCGTTCTGGTTCGCTGTACAATAGATGAACGCTACTACTCCACAGATACAGATGGCCAGAACCAGTATCCATATGAATCTCTTTTTCATTGTTTTTTTATTTTCTTATGGTACACTGTTAACGACAGATAAATGTTTTTCGTACAAAATTACAAAATAAATCTCACATTCTATCACTTCAATAGCGAAATATCTGACATTTCATTATTTTTGTGTACCTTTGTACCCAAATCAAACAACTCAACTAACACTAATTCCATTAGCAATATGAATAGAAAAAACATGAAAGGACTCCTTTGGGGAGGTCTGGCAGTACTGGCGCTGACGGTCAGTTCCTGCGACAACAAGAAAGGTGGTGCTGCAGAGGCAGCCGATGCGACGGACAGTACAGCTGTGGAGACAGAAGCTGTGAACGAGTCAGCCTATGACCTGGAAGCAATTGCGAAGGTCATTGATGGCTGTGAGGACTTGGAGAGTTTCAGATGTGGCTTGGCGGCTGTGAAGAAGAACGGCAAGATTGGTTACATCGACAAGATGGGCAACGTGGTGATTCCGTTCGAATATGACTCCCCCACACAGGTGTTCAGCGATGGTGTGGGTACGGTGTTCAAGGGGGATGATGTCATCTACATGGACACGAAGGGTAAGGAGCTGTTCCGTACCAAGAGTTTCGGCCATTTCTATGACGGGCTGTGCAGCAACAGGGAACAGAAGGCTGACGGCATCGGGCGCATCGGCTTCATCGACAAGACGGGCAAGATGGTGATTGACCCACAATATGACTACACGGGTGAGTTCAGCGACGGCATGTGCTGGGTGACCACAGAAGCGTCTGGCGACAAGATTGGCTTCATCAACACGAAGGGCGAACTGGTGGTTCCTTGTCAGTATGAATGGCCTTCAGAACGTCAACCCACGGACTTCCATGAGGGACTTTGTGCTGTGATGGTGGACGATGTACACGAGGACTTCGCCTTCATCGACAAGACGGGCAAGCGTGCCTTCCCAGGGGTGTATTCGTCAGAGGCGAACTTCTCTGAAGGACTGGCATCGGTCACAGAGTTGCTCCCTGACGGAAGTGCGCAGTCGGGCTATATCGACAAGACGGGCAAGATGGTCATCAAGATGGATCATCGTGGTGGTGATTTCCATGGCGGCATCGCGATGGTGATAGATGCCCCTAACCCCACTTACTTCATCGACAAGACAGGCAAGAAGGTGTTTGAACTGGACAAGCAGTACAAGAATGCCGATCACTATGGCGATGGTGCATGGCTGGTGTGGGACGGTGAACACATGGGCTTCATCGACTGCACAGGCAAGACCATCGTGCCTTGCAAATACTATGCCTACAACGCTTTCTCGGAGGGTTTGGCAGCTTTGCAGGACAAGCAGAACGGCAAGTGGGGATTTGTTGACAAGGAGGGAAAGAGCACGTTTGATTACCAATAAAAAGACACCATTTTGAGAGGAGACACAACTTTTTTCATCTAAAAGTGCATTTTTTTGTGAAAAAGTGTTGGTGGTTTCGGGAAAAGTGTGTACTTTTGCAGCGCTTTTAAGAAAAGAAGATGAAATCATTGTTTAACGCATATTACTATTTTTACTTTTACTTTGGCAACAAGTAAGAGCGGGTAGTTATGTGTTTCAACAATCATGGACAGATACATCGAGAATAACAATATAGCCCCGCTCAAATGAGTGGGGCTTATACATTATATATAATATGAGAAGAATAGCCATACAAGGAGAGGTGGGAAGTTACCACGATGTAGCCAGCCACTGTTATTTCGAGAACGAGGACATCGAACTGATCTGCTGCGACACGTTCGAACAGATGTTTGAGGCGATGAAGGAGGACTCGAACGTGATTGGCATGATGGCGATTGAAAACACCATCGCAGGCTCGCTGCTCCACAACTACGAACTGATGCGCGAGAGTGGCATGCAGATTGTGGGTGAACATAAACTGAGAATCTCGCACAGCATCATGTGTCTGCCAGAGGACTCTTGGGAGGACATCACGGAAGTGAACTCTCACCCTGTTGCCCTGATGCAATGCCGCCAATTCCTGAAAAACCATCCACAGCTGAAGATTGTGGAGACGGACGACACAGCAGGATCAGCCAAGAACATCAGCGAGAATGGATTGAGAGGCCATGCTGCCATCTGCTCGAAGTTTGCTGCCCCACTCTATGGCATGAAGATTCTGGAAGAGGGCATCGAAACCAACAAACACAACTTCACACGTTTCCTCGTACTTGCTGACCCTTGGTTGGCAGAAGAGCTGAGCAAACCCAGCCAGTCGAACAAGGCCAGCATCGTGTTCAGCCTGCCCCACAGCGAGGGTTCCCTCTCACAGGTGTTGAGCATCTTCTCATTCTACAAAATCAACCTGACGAAGATTCAGTCGCTGCCCATCATCGGAAGGGAGTGGGAATACATGTTCTACATCGACGTGATGTATGACGACTACACACGCTACCGTCAAAGCATCGATGCTGTACGCCCATTGACCAAGCAGTTGAAAGTGTTAGGAGAATATAAAGAAGGAAAAAGTACAATCAAAATATGATACAGCCAGCAGACAGACTCTCGCTTGTGAGCGAGTACTACTTTTCGAGAAAACTAAAGGAAGTGGCCCAGTTGAATGCCGAGGGCAAGGACATCATCTCGCTTGCCATCGGATCGCCCGACATGCCACCAAGTCCAGAAACCATCGACGTGCTCTGCGAGCATGCCCATCGTCCTGATGCCCACGGCTATCAACCCACAGTCGGCATCCCTGAACTGAGAAAGGCGATGGCCAACTTCTACCAGCGTTGGTATGGCGTGACACTCGACCCAGCCACAGAGATTCAGCCGCTCATCGGCAGTAAGGAGGGTATTCTGCACGTGACCTTGGCGCTGTGCAACCCTGGTGACAAGGTGCTGGTGCCCAATCCAGGCTACCCCACCTACACGTCGCTGAGCAAGATTCTGGGTCAGGAGATTGTGAACTACGACCTCTTGGAAAGCAACGGCTGGCAACCAGACTTCGAGCAGTTGGAGGCAATGGATTTGACGGGTGTGAAACTCATGTGGACAAACTATCCCAATATGCCTACAGGTGGTCGTGCCACACGCGAACTGTATGAGAAAATCGTGGCGTTTGCCAAGAAGCACAACATCGTGGTGGTGAATGACAACCCCTATTCGTTCATCCTCAACAAAGACGAGCACCTGAGCATCCTGCAGGTGGAGGGCGCCAAGGAGTACTGCATCGAATTCAACTCCATGTCGAAGAGCCACAACATGCCAGGTTGGCGCGTGGGTATGCTGGCAACAAACAGCACCTTCGTGCAGTGGATTCTGAAAATCAAGAGCAACATCGACTCAGGTACATTCCGTCCCCTGCAATTAGCCGCAGCACAAGCATACGAGAACACGGAAGCATGGCACACACACGCGAACATCGAGACCTATGCCACCCGTCGCAAGATTGCTGAGGACATCATGACCACCCTCGGCTGCACGTTCGACCCGACACAACAGGGCATGTTCCTCTGGGGACGCATCCCAGACAGCATCGCCGATGTGGAAGAACTGACGGAGAAGGTGCTGCACGAAGCTCGCGTGTTCATCACCCCAGGTTTCATCTTCGGCAGCAACGGCAAGCGATATATCCGCATCTCGCTCTGTGCCAAGGACGAAAAAATGCAACAAGCCCTTCGGAGAATTGAAAAATTGAAAAATTGAAAAATTGAAGTTGCCATGCGGCTTGCACATAAAAGAAAAGAACAATGAAAGAGATTGTGATTGCAAACTTGAGTTTGGATTTTGCTCTTCGAATAGTCAATTTATACAAATATTTGTGTAATGACAAAAACGAACATATCATGTCGAAGCAGTTGCTACGCTGTGGTACAAGTATTGGAGCGAATATTGCAGAGAGTGAGCATGCACAAAGTACGGCTGATTTTGTCTCTAAACTATCAATCTCTCTCAAAGAAGCAAATGAAACAAGATATTGGATTACATTATTACAAAAAGCTGATTATCTCTCAGAGAGAGAATGTGAGTCTATCATGACCGACTTGCGAATCATCATTGGAACATTAGTAAACACTATAAAGAAAACAAAAGAAAACCCATAGAATTGATGAGACGAAAAACTTTAATTTTTCAATTCTTCAATTCTTCAACTCTAAAAAGATATGGAATTAGATTTAGCACCACTGAATTTGCCAAGTGACAACGAACGTCCGTTCGTGATTGCTGGCCCATGCTCCGCTGAAACTGAGGAGCAAGTGATGAAAACGGCACGTGAACTGGCCATGAAGGGCTGTCACAACTTCCGTGCTGGCGTTTGGAAACCTCGCACCAAGCCAGGAGGCTTCGAGGGACATGGAGAACAGGCACTCCCCTGGATGAAGCAGGTGAAGGAAGAGACCCACATGCTCATCTCTACCGAGGTGGCTACCCCTGAGCACGTGGAACTGGCACTCAAATACGACATGGACATCCTTTGGGTGGGAGCTCGCACCACAGCCAATCCGTTTGCCGTGCAGGCGTTGGCTGATGCATTGAAAGGTGTGGATGTGCCTGTGTTCGTCAAGAATCCTGTCAACCCAGATATCGAATTGTGGATTGGTGCCTTGGAGCGCATCAACCAGGCAGGTGTGAAGCGTATGGGTGCCATCCATCGCGGTTTCTCCAGCTACGAGCAGAAGATTTATCGTAATGCGCCCATGTGGCAGATTCCTATCGAGCTGCATCGCCGCATTCCAAACCTCCCCATCATTTCCGACCCATCACACATTGGTGGTCGTCGCGAACTCATCGCCCCACTCTGCCAGCAGTCGATGGACTTGGGCTTTGACGGACTGATCGTGGAGGCTCATTGCGACCCCGACAAGGCATGGAGCGACGCCAAGCAGCAGGTGACACCAGAGGTGCTCGACTACATCCTCTCATTGCTCGTCATCCGTGACGAACACACCACCACAGAGGGCTTGACCAGTTTGCGTAAGCAGATTGACGAACTGGACAACCAGATCATGGACATCTTGGCGAAGCGTATGCGCGTCTGCCGCGAGATTGGTCACTACAAGAAGGAGCACAACATGACGGTGCTGCAGGCCACTCGCTACAACGAGATCCTGTCCAAGCGTGGCGTACAGGGTTCCCTCTGCGGCATGGGTCCAGAATTCGTTGCCAAAGTGTTCGAGAGCATTCACGAGGAAAGTGTCAGACAACAGATTGAGATCATCAATAAATAAAATTGAAAAGTTGAAAAATTGAAAAATTGAAGTTTTTGGGCTGACGCGATGTGAGAACTCGCCGCATGGCAACTTCAATCCTTCAATTCTTCAACTCTTCAATCTTTCAATTCTTCAATCTTTCAATCCTTCAATTCTTCAATCTTTCAATTCTTCAATCTTTCAATCCTTCAATTCTTCAATCTTTCAATCCTTCAATTCTTCAATCTTTCAATCCTTCAATTCTTCAATCTTTCAATTCTTCAATTCTTAAAAACGCATCGTTTTATGAAGATACTGATATTAGGTGCAGGTAAGATGGGGTCGTTCTTTACCGACCTGCTGTCGTTCGACCACGAGGTGGCCGTGTACGACATCGACCCCAAGCGACTCCGTTTCATGTACAACACCCAGCGTTTCACGTCGCTGGATGAGATTGACGCATTTGAGCCCGAGTTGGTCATCAATGCCGTCAGCCTCAAGTACACGCTGCAAGTGTTCGACCAGGTGATTCCACACCTCCCCAAGTCGTGCATCCTCTCCGACATCTCGTCGGTGAAGACAGGCTTCAAGGAGTACTACGAGGCAAGTGGTTTCCACTATGTGAGCACGCACCCCATGTTCGGTCCCACCTTTGCCAACCTCGGCAAGTTGAGCGACGAGAACGCCATCATCATCAACGAGGGCGACTACATGGGACGTTGCTTCTTCAAGGACCTGTACTCCCGTCTTGGCCTCAACATCTTCGAATACACGTTCGAGGAGCACGACCAAACCGTGGCTTACTCACTCTCCATCCCCTTCATCAGCACGTTCGCCTTTGCAGCTGTGATGAAGCATCAGGATGCGCCAGGCACCACCTTCAAGCGTCACATGAAGATTGCCAAGGGTGTACTCTCTGAAGACGACACCCTTCTGCGCGAAATTCTCTTCAACCCCTACACCAAGGGACAGGTGGAGCAGATTCGCAAGGAGATGAAGGAGATCATCGAGATCATCGACACGCGCGACGAGGAGCACATGCAGCAGTATCTGACAAAGATTCGCAAGAACATCAAGTAATAGTTTCCCACGTACATGAGGAAGATGCGACTTATACTGATGGCATGCCTTTCCGCCATCACCCTACCCCTGCTGGCACAGACAGAGTGGAAGCTCATCTGGAGCGAGGAGTTCGACACCGACGGAGCCTACAACCCCGAGGTGTGGGAACCCGAGCGTGGCTTCGTGCGCAACCATGAAGACCAATGGTATCAGGGTGAGAACGCCTACCAGCAGGACGGGCATCTCGTCATCGAGGCTCGGAAGGAAGAGGGGAAACCCAATCCGATGTATCGCCCCGAAGGTCGGAGAGACTGGCGTAGTGAGCGCGAGCAGATTGGCTACACATCGGCATCGCTCACCACCCGTCGTTCGTTCGACTTCCTCTATGGACGCCTCGAAGTGCGTGCCAAGATTCCCACAGCCAGCGGTTCATGGCCAGCCATCTGGCTCTTGGGCAAGGGGATGCCCTGGCCGTCGTGTGGTGAAATCGACATCATGGAGTACTATCGCATCAATGGCGTGCCTCACATCCTTGCCAATGCAGCCTGGGGCAACGACCGTCCCAACTCGGCGGTGTGGAACTCCAAGAAGATTCCCTTCAGCCACTTCACCGACCAAGACGCCGACTGGGCATCGAAGTTCCACCTCTGGCGCATGGATTGGACACCCGACGCCATCCGCATCTACTTGGATGACGAACTGCTGAACGACATTCCGCTCACCCAGACCATCAACGGTTCCATCGGTCAGCACATCAATCCCTTCACCCGTCCACAGTACCTCCTGCTCAACCTCGCCATCGGTGGTGACAATGGCGGTCGCATCGACGACACCGTCTTCCCCATGAGATACGAGATTGATTACGTGAGGGTGTATCAGAAAGAGGGGAAATAAGACAGCAGGAGCAATCAAGGCTCCTGCTTTTTTTGTCCAAAGTGTTTGTTTGTGAAAAATAAATCGTATCTTTGCATCGAAAATAAAACGAAAAACGAATAGATTATGTGCACGGTAACATTAGAGTACAACAAGAACAATGCGTTGGCACGGCGTAAACTCGCCGCATTGCTGGCCACAGGACTCTTCTATCAAGTCAATTCTCAGGAGCCCACACCACTATCCGCTGTTTTATTCTGACAGATCATAAAACAGAAATTCAGCAATAATTGCATTATGAACAAGAAAAGTATCTTGGCAACTCTGCTAACTTTGCTGACCATGTCGGCAATGGCACAAGTTAAAGTGGAAGTCTCAGAGACTGTCGAACTGATGGCCATCCTCTCGCGAACGGCGGGCTTTGAAGAGTTCAGCGGAAACCATGCTGGACAGTACTCGCAGGACACCGAGGCTTGGTTTGCATCATACAAGAACCATCCAACCGTTGCCTATTATCAAGACATCCGAGACAAGCAGGGCATCGCTTACGAGAGGGTGACGAACATGGCTGTCCACCTCGACATCGAGAAGGGCAAGGTCAAACTCATCGGCGACCGCAAGGAACTCACCAATGGCTGGCAGAATGTCGACCTCGACGATTTCGTCAAACGCCTCAATAAGTTCTACACCGACACCCGCTTCCACGAGTTCTTCGAGCAGCATCAGGCCTTCTACAATGAATACTTAAAGGCATACGAGGCAAATGTGGCGGTCAACATTCATCCCGAATGGTTCAGCCGCTTCTACAACGGCACTGAACCAACAGAGCAGTTCCGCATCATCATCGGCTTCAATTACGGCAACACCAACAATGGCGTGTCGCGTCAACTGGCAGGACAGCCCCGTGAACTTTTCGCTGTCTGTGGCTACTGGTTGGACCCAGCTACAGGACCTTATTACGACTTATCCCTGCCAATCCACGAGTTCAGCCATCCCTATGTCAACCCCCTCCTCGACAATGCTTCCAATACCGCAGCCATGCAGGCACCTGGGCAGAAACTCCTCCAACTCGCTCAGGCTGCGATGGAGAAGCAGCACTATCCCGAATGGCAAATCGTCATCAATGAGAGCATCGTCCGCGCCGCTGTCGTCCTCTATATGCATGAACATGGTTTTCAGCAGCAGATGGTGCTAAGGATCCTCGCCAACGAAATGATGAATGAAGGCTTCCCATGGACGCTCGATGTCGTTTCTGCCCTCAATTACTACTCTGCCCATCGTGACCAGTACAAGACCTTCAACGATTTCTATCCCGAGGTAGCACGTTGCCTCAGCAAATATATAGAAGGCAAGCAGAAGACTCTGTGATGGGATAAAACGACAACCCTGTATTAAAGTTTACTGAGTGCAGCCTTCGTCAAACATAGGGAGAATTGTTTATTGATGGATTCTTAATTCTTATTGGAACAGGTATATGTCCCTGTGTCCTCTTAACCTTTAATCATGAACCACAAGTATTGTCTGCTTAAGCGTTATATTTGTTTAATTTGTAGTAATAAAATAATTATGCAGCTGCTTCATTCTCTGCCCATTGTTCGCATTGTTTCAGAACCACGTTCATTGCATCCTCTGCTTCCTCTGGTGGGTACTTATACTGTTTTAATAATCGCTTGACCAATCTGCGCATATTGGCACGTTCAGCTTCTCTGCGATTCCAGTCGATGGTGCGATTTCTCCTGAGCATATCCGTCAGTTCCTTCGTGAGGGCAACCAGCTGTTCGTTCGTATAGAAGTCCTTTACAGCCTGAGGGCGAGTCAAGGCGTCATAGAAAGCCTTCTCTTCATTTGACAACCCTAATTCATTACCTTGTTTCTCGGCATCCATCATTTCCTGTGCCAGTTTCAGCAATTCTTGGATAACCTCTTCATTAGTCAACAATCCATTGATATAGCGATTAAGTGTTTCGCTGAACCTATTGCTGAACAACTCACCAGTAACAATGTTGGAACGAATCATCGTGCGCACTCGACCACGCAACAAGTCTTCGAGCAACTTGGCTGCGAGGTTCTTCTCCTTCATCTTCTTGACCTCTTCCATGAATTTCTCATCAAAGAGTGAGAATTCAGTTTGCTCATCGAATAGATTCACGACGCCATCACTTTGAACGCTTTGTTCAATCAGGGCTACAATACGCTTGTTGATGTCCTTCTTGGTGATTTTGCCAGGGTTCTGGAGTCGTATAATCAAGATTCGCACCGATTCCATGAAGCTGACTTCAAAACGCTCATCCTCATGCAAAAGAGAACGGCAAAGGGTTACGGCCTGACGAAGCAATGAAGCATTCTTGATAAAGATCTTGCAAGCTTCTGTTTTTTCAGGTGCAATCAGGAAGTTGACACCACCCTTAATCAACTGGGCACGCACAGCAGGTGTTCCATGATGAAAGTTGCTATAATCATAACCATGCAGCAAGTCACGGCAAATCTCCAGTTTTTCCTTAAACTCTGAGTATGCCTTTTCCTTGATGTCATTTTTCCCATAGTTGTCTTGGTCACGCTTGGTATAGCGTTTCATGGCATCCTTCAAGGCTGCAGCTATACCTACATAGTCAACAATCAAGCCGCCAGCTTTCTCAGGGAACACGCGATTCACTCGTGCAATGGCTTGCATCAGGTTGTGGTCCTTCATGGGCTTATACACATACATGGTTGCCAGCGATGGCACATCGAAGCCTGTGAGCCACATATCCACCACAATGGCAATCTTCATCTCGTCGTTCTCATCCTTGAACTTTTTGGCAAGTTCCTTCTTGTAGGCCTTGCCGCCGATGATTTCTGCCCATTCTTCTGGGTCTTGATTGCCGCTGGTCATCACCACCTTCACCTTCTCCTTCCACTCTGGTCGTAATTCAAGGATACGTTTGTATATCTTCATTGCTATCGGACGAGAGTAACCAACAATCATCGCCTTGCCACAGCAGACATATTGGCGGTTGTCCTCATAGTGCGTGATGATGTCTGTCACAAGGTCGTTGATGGTCGCATCGTTGCCAAGAAGGGCATCCATGTGTGACATTTCCTTCTTGTTCTCTTCCAAGTCGGTTTCCGATGCTCCTTCTTCCCTCAGCTTTTCATACTCATCATCAATCTTAGCCAGCACTTCATCATTGAGTTTCAGCTTAATGACACGGCTTTCGTAATAGACAGGCCTTGTGGCACCATCATTGACTGCCTGAGTCATGTCATACACATCAATATCCTCGCCAAAGACTTCGCGCGTATCTCTATCTTTGTCTGAGATAGGCGTGCCTGTGAAACCAATGTATGAAGCATGAGGCAAGGAATTGCGAATCTTGCGTGCAGCTCCAATATGCACATTACCCTCATTGTCAATCTTCTCTTCCATGCCGTACTGGCCACGATGAGCTTCGTCTGTCATGACGATGATGTTCTGACGCTCTGAAAGTGCACCATCCCAATCGTCAAACTTCTGCATGGTGGTAAAGATGATGCCACCAGAGTTTCGGTTTTTCAGCATGGCTTTGAGCGAAGTGTCATCATTCTCTGCATTACGGCTGGTGCATTGCACAGGTCGCTGACGAAGGAAGTCTATAGTGCGAGAGAACTGTCCATACAACTGCTCATCAAGGTCATTTCGGTCAGTAATCACAACAATGGTGGGATTCATGGCTTGCACCTTCGGATGATGAGCCAGGAACACCATCGACAGACTCTTTCCTGAGCCTTGTGTGTGCCAAAACACGCCAATCTTGCCATCACCTTTCACGGCTTCTTCTGTTTTGATGGCAGCTTTCTCTACGGCATAATACTGATGATAGCCTGCAAGGATTTTGGCATAACTGCCCTCACGAACATCAAAAAGAATGTAGTTCTTCAAGAGGTTGAGGAGAACCTTTGGCGTGAACACCGACTTGAAGGCTGTGTCATAATCAGCCACCTCACCAGTAGGCTGTTTCCATTCCATGTATCGGTCTTCCTTGGCTGTTACTGTGCCTATCTTGGTGAGAGCCATATCACTCATCACATTAAAGGCATTATAGATGAACAACGAAGGGATGAACTTCTGATAGTTGCGCAATTGCAGATAGGCTTCGCTGGCATCCGTCTCTTCTCTGCTTGGCGATTTCAACTCGATGACCACCAACGGCAAACCATTCACAAATATCACGATGTCTGGTCGTTTGGTGTCCAATTCCTGCATGGTATATTGGTTGACGACGAGGAAGTCGTTATTGTCAGGATGCTCAAAATCTATCAGACTGACTATTCTTGTCTTCTGCCCCTGTTGTATTTCCACTTGCCTGTTTTCGCGCCCATAGTAGG
>Ga0310786_10003928_pt1 | contig 21051 bp, 17 predicted proteins | sample AusTroGonzalo_MG_FD_203881 | JGI IMG/M metagenome (GOLD analysis project Ga0310786, IMG submission 203881) | Bovine rumen microbial communities from tropical cattle in Woodstock, Queensland, Australia - Gonzalo_03 (v2) (version 2) | ecosystem: Host-associated > Mammals > Digestive system >... | reverse complement strand
CCTTCTCTACCGTAGAGAAGGCTGTCGTATATGATTTGTCGGGAAGAAAAGTATCTTCACCAGGCAAGGGAATCTATCTCATTGATGGCCAGAAGAAAATGTTCCGATAGCCAGCAGGGAGAGAGGCTTTACTTGTAGAGCTTTATTTCTGCAAGCTGCAAGCGGGTGTCCTCCCAAACCTTTTCGAACTCAAACTTGTAGTAACGATAGGCTGCAGCATCCTTGACGTTATAGCGATACTCCTGCTCGTTCTCGTCACGCATACTGCGGTCATTTTTTACCTCGTTTATTACATTCCATGACTTCTTGTCGTTGCTGCCATATACCTTCCAGTTTCTGGGGTTACGACCAGGATAGCTATGTGTGTCATCGCCTGTCACCAGACTATACTGTGTGATAGCAGTCTGTGTACCAGCATCCAGAATCACAGAGTAGGGCATCTGGCCAGGTTCGTCTATGCACCATTTGGTGTAGAAGTATCCGTCAGAAACCATTGCAGCTCCCTCTTTGCCATTGCCGTTACCGCTTACAAATGTTGTCTTGATAGCAGTACGGGCTACCTTGTGAAAATTTATTTCGCTCAACTGGATACGAGAGCCATCCTGCATTTTCAGGAACTCAAACTTGTAGTAGCGGAACTGACCTTTCTTGGCAGGCTTGAAACGATATTCCTGTTCGTTCTCGTCGCGCAGAGTGCGATCGTTCTCCTGCTTGTCAAGGACTGTCCATGACTGCTTATCGTTGGAGCCGCTCAGAATCCATGTCACAGGGTTGCGGTCAGGATAGTCCTGAGTATCGTTACCAGTAACAAAGCCGTATTCTGCAAAGTCTGTTGGCTTTCCTGCATCCAATATAATTATATAAGGTATATTCTCTGGTTCGTCTATGCACCATTTGGTTTCGGTATTGCCGTCGCAAACCATAGCAGCACCTTCTTCGCTGTCATCGCCGGTACCGCTTACCAGTGTTGTTTTAATTGTTGACTGTGCCCATACTGTTGCTGTCATTGCCATAGTACCAGCCAGTACCATCATTCTCATCATGTTTCTTTTCATATTTTTATTTCTGTTTTTTGTGTATCATCATATAGGTTTTTTACCCTGTTTTCCTAAAAACCATTGCAAAGATAGTCTTTTTTTGTGTACCACGCAAGACTTACAAGCTCAAATCAACCATCCCCAAGTCGCAGGAAGGATATTGCACAAACAATAAATCAAATAAATTTGTTTTTTCGCCTGCTTACTTGTACCTTTGTGCCACAAAACGAACAGAAACACATAAAAACATGAATTTCAAAAGTATTCTGGCAGCCCTTTTTGTCGCTCCTCTTACTCTTAACGCAGCTCCTAAGACGGAGCCTGTGGATTACGTTAATCCTTACATTGGTAATATCAGCCACATGTTGGTTCCTACCTTCCCAACTATTCAGTTGCCCAACAGCTTGATGCGTATCTATCCTACACGTAGCGAATATACGCGTGAGCTTTTGAATGGTCTGCCAATGATAGTTACTAACCACCGTGAGCATAGTGCCTTTTGCTTGAGTGTAACTCAGGGCAGTACGTTGCAACCCATTATCAGCACCAACTGGGATCAGGAGAAGATAACACCTTACGATTATCGTGTGCAGATAAAGGATAACACGATAGATGTTCACTTGGCAGTCTGCCATCAGAGTGCTATCTATGAGCTCAGCTTCCAAGATCCCTCTAAGCCAGCAACCATCTTGCTTTACAGCGAAAGAGGTTTCGTGAAGGCCAACCAGAAGGCTGTTTCTTCCAGCCAGCGTCTGAGCCATAATATGAATATCTATTTCTCTGGCGAATTTGATGTACAGCCAGAGCAGACAGGTATTCTCAAGGATGGCAGTATCACGAAGAGTCAGGAAACAGAGGGTAGGGATATCTGCGTTGCCGTACGTTTCCCCGCTGGTACCAAGAAGGTTAGCTTCCGATATGGTATCTCTCTCATTAGTGCCGAACAGGCTCAGAAGAACCTTACGCGTGAGCAGGGTAGTGCATTCAATATGGCCAAGGTTGTTGCCGGCGGTCGTAAGGAATGGAACGAGACTTTGAAGAATATCATGGTTCAGGGTGGTACGGAAGATGAGAAAACCGTACTCTATACCTCTTACTATCGTACCTTCGAGCGCCCCGTTTGCCTGAGCGAGGATGGTCGTTATTTCTCTGCTTTCGATGGTAAAGTTCATGAGGATAATGGCAAGCCATTCTATACTGACGACTGGATTTGGGATACCTATCGTGCAGCACATCCCCTTCGTGCTCTTATCCAGCCCGAGAAACAGGAGAACATTATCGAGAGTTACCTGCGTATGGCAGAGCAGATGGGTACCAAGTGGATGCCTACCTTCCCTGAGATGACAGGAGATACACGCCGTATGAACTCTAATCATGGCGTTAGCATGGTAGCCGACGCACTCTATAAGGGGTTGAAGGTAGATGCTAAACGTGCCTTTGAATATTGCCGTAAGGGTATCGAGGAGAAGACCTTGGCTCCCTGGTGCGGTGATTCTGCAGGTTATATCGATAATTTCTATAAGGAGAACGGATATATTCCTGCATTGCGTGAGGGAGAGAAGGAGACCGATCCTAATGTGTCTGATTTCGAGAAGCGTCAGCCGGTAGCTGTAACATTGGGTACTTCATACGACGAGTGGTGCCTCTCTCGTATTGCAGAATTCATGGGCGATAAGGAGTTGCAGCAGAAATACCTGAAACTGAGCTACAACTATCGTAATGTCTGGAACCCTGATACCAAGTTCTTCCATCCCAAGGATAAGGACGGTAAGTTTATAGAGAATTTTGATTATCGCTTTAGCGGTGGTATAGGTGCCCGTGATGCATACGATGAGAACAACGGATGGACTTATCGTTGGGATGTTCAGCATAATTTTGCAGACCTTGTCCATCTGATGGGGGGTAGGGAAGAGTTGGTTCGCAACCTCGACCAGACCTTTGCCGAGAGTATGGGTCGCGGTAAGCGCGAGTTCTATATCCAGCTTCCCGACCAGACTGGAAACATGGGTCAGTTCACTATGGCCAACGAGCCCTCACTTCATATACCTTATATATATAACTATGCTGGTGCTCCCTGGAAAACCCAGAAGCGTGTTCGCCAGTGTTTGAAAACATGGTTCCGCAATGACTTGATGGGTATTCCTGGTGATGAAGATGGTGGTGGTCTTACCTCCTTTGTTGTCTTCTCAAGTATTGGTTTCTATCCTGTAACACCAGGCTTCCCCGTTTATAATATCGGTAGTCCTCTGTTCTCTGATATCAAGGTGAATGTTGGCAATGGTAAGTTCTTCCATATCATTGCTCAGAATTGTAGCGATGAAAACAAGTACATCCAGAGTGCCACTCTCAATGGGAAGCCCTATAACTGTCCTTGGATTTCTCACGAGGATGTTAAGAATGGTGCTACCTTGGTGCTTAAGATGGGTAGTCGCCCCAATAAAGAGTGGGGTGCTGTCGTAGGAAACGAACCACCTTCAGCCCAGAAATTGTAAATTGTCCTAATTCTAGGAATAAAAATATCCGCAATGCCTCTTGACATTGCGGATATTTGTTTTTGATAGGTTAGCGTCCGACTACTTCAGACTCATTGCACTCATCGCAGTAACTTTAGGAGGCATTCGCATCCTTCTGTGACATCTTGCCAGGTAGCTTCAAAGTTGCCAGTGTACCATGGGTCTGCCACATCGCCTTTCCTGTTGGTATAATCCAGTAGTTTCCGTATCTTTCCCTCTGGGTCACCGCCACAGATACGAGTCATATTGCGGATGTTCCACTCATCCATTCCTATCAGCAGGTCGAACCGGTTATAGTCTGCCTGCTTCATCTGTCGTGCCGTTTTTCCCTTGCATGAGATGTTATGCTCAGCCAGTTTACGTTTGGCTGGAGGATAGACTTCATTACCTATCTCCTCGGTCGAGGTAGCTGCCGATTCGATATAGAATTCATCCTGAAGTCCGGCTTTCTCTACCATATCCTTCATCACAAACTCAGCCATCGGGCTTCGGCAAATGTTGCCGTGACATACAAATAGTATCTTCTTCATTTATTGATATTTTTTTCCATAAAAAACCTTCCCACCAGAGTGAGAAGGCTTTTTGCTTGTTTCTTCTGTTGCTTAGAAAGGGAAGTTTATACCCATATTGAATTCCGTGTTGCTGGATAGGGGAATTCCCTGCTTTGCCAGTTTCCCGATAGTGTGGTCCATACCCAAGAATAGGTTGAAGCCCTTGGGATGAACGCTCATTATCCATCCTAAACTTGTCCCGTAGGTTCCGACAGCAAAGTTTACGCCTGCAGAGAAGCATTTTGCTGGTGCTACATTTGCAGAAAGACGGAAGTTTGTCCATGAATATCTGCCGTTGATACGTGTGGTGTTCAGCAGACCAAAGGTTAGCTTGCGGTAGAATGGCGCAATGTATTCGCCACCAATGTTCATGGTTGCTCCCAGCATAGTGGTACGCCTGCCGACATCGCCCATGTCTTCCAATTCATAGAGTGTTGCCAACTGGTCACCCAGTTTTTCCCCCTCGTTACTGAAGGAGTGTTCGGCATCATTATCCACATTAAAGATGTAGTCGTTGGTGTTTACTGTTCCGTGTGTTGCTGCCAACTGGGTATTCTTCCACGAAATAAACCCAAGGTCTGTGATAGAGGCCATTACCTTCCAATCATCGTTGATCTTGTATTCTGCTCCGAAATCGAAGGCAGCACCCAGTCCGCTGATCTTGTAGCCTGATACGTCCATACCGTTCATTATCTTTCGGCCGGGATTGTGTTCGCTGTCCTTAGTCTTATAGCTGAGGCCTGCGATATTACCTTTCAGCTCGGCATCGATATTTGCCACGTAGCCGTTCTCACCCAGGGTAATGGTGCCATTGGTGACATTAGCATCTATATTGCCGGCACCTAAGAGGAACTTGAACTTTGCTCCCACACGCCATTTCTCATCTATCTTTCTGCTATGTCCCAGTGCAATTTCCACGTATGAATGGGCATGAGCATTCAGATCGCTGATGTCATACGTCTGGTTTTTCAGGCCATTCTTGGTAATGTCGAAAATGGATCTTGGGATGATGGCACTCTCGCTTCCACGTATATTGATACCGATGGTATTGTATCCGCCCCATGCCTTAAAGCCAGCACCTAAGAGCTGAACCTTAAAATCTGAATTGATACGGTTGCGATTGCTGATACCATTCATAAATTCAGTGGCATTTACCTGTGGATTGGTATAAAGAACAGTTTTTCCACCTCTGTTGAACAGGACGTCTCTGATACCTATGTTACCAGACATACCCATATTCATGTTACCTAATAAAGGCATTGCCACGTAGTTACGACTGTTCTCTATTGCAGGATTCATCTCATGTCTGTACAGGTATCCGTCTGTAAAGAAACCTGATTCCAGATTCTGGGCGATTGCGCCTGCAGGTACCAGCACCATTGCCAAGGCTGCAATCTTTGTATATATCTTTTTCATATGCTATTGGTTCTATTTTTTGTTGCTACCTTATTTAAAACTCTTTGTCATAGTAACCGTCAACAGTTACGCGCAGATTACTGATTTTGAGTTCTTGCTCCTTGTTGAGCTCCTTGCCTTTGCCTTTTAATATGACTTCTATTTTTCCACCATAGATGCTCATTACTGGACCATTTGTCAAGACTATTGAGATATCTTGCTTGTCATCGCCTTGTAAAACAGTTTCACCCTTCAATTCTCCATTTTTACCTAAAAGGGTGAACTTGATGTTTTCTGCATTCATGGCAATCTCCTTCTGTACGGTGAAGTTTACAGTAGCATTTTCAATGGTCAGACCGTCTAAATCCTTGCTTCCCCAGTCCTCCCATGTCTTTGTGTACTTTATGACGGTGTTCTCTGTCAGAGAAAGTTTGGTGTAGAATTTCCATTCTCCTGTAATGCCGGGATGGTTAACGCCAAGCGCAAAGTCTTTTACGTTATCGGCATTCAGGACGGGATTCACAATCTTAATGTTCAGAATCTCTGGCACTTTGTCTTTTTCAGGATTTGTCTTGTTACCGCTTAGCAGGCTCTTCATCTCTCCAAATGCTTCATACTGGTATCCTTGAGCTATCAGGTCAGCCAGGAGGTCTTCGTTCTTAGGAGCCAGTGCTATCTTGTTCTCTTTTGCGTCAAAGGTTAGTGTCTTTCCTGCTTCGTCTGTTGGAACAGACACGTTTCCTTCGATTCGCAACCCTGCAGTGGCGGTGATATTGTTGTCATAGAAGGGATTGTTGATGTTCAGGTACAACTGGGGATTTTCCAGTTCAATGTTGGTACCACTTTCTTTCAGAATCTCAGGAAGATTGCTGATGTGTACAGGATCAACGTTGATGTCCTCGATGGCGTAGTTTATACCACCGCTGAATGAGTTTACTACGATGTCGTTGCTGAACTTTACGTCACAACTGTAGCTTGCTTCTCCGGCATTCTTGATGGTTGCCAGCTTTGCATTTTGGTTCAGGTCTTTGGCCGTTATCTCGGCAGTACCGCTAACGCTGCATTGCTTGTTATAACTAAAAGTGTGCTTATTTGCATCAAATAGGGCACCGTCGGCAGCCATCTTGTCGTAAACCAGCCCAGTTATTGTAGCTTGAATATTCTTTTGGCCGTTTGTTACTGACAGCTCATCATATTTTAGTTTACCAGTCTCGTCGCTGTAGTTATTGTTGTCTGTAACAGTCATACCTGCAGGCAGACCAACCTCAAGATTCTTGATATTTATAGAGTTTACTAGGTTCTTCAAGCCGTCCAACTTGATATCGATGTTTAGCGTCAGTGGGTCAAAGCCGAGTTTCTCCAGTCTGGTAATGCGTGAGTCTATTCTTGTGGCGTTCAGGTTGAAATCTTTCTTGTCGTTGATGTCGATGCTGAAGACAGGCGTGTTGGCATTGATACCTATAAGGGTACTTAAGTCAGCATCACCTATAATCTCCGCAATAGTCTTGTCGCTGGCATATTGCTCTATCTTGTTCATGATGTCTTGGGGTAGGGCAATATTAACCACAACTTTCTCAGAAATGTCTGTTGGCTTGGCGATTGTAATCTTCTCTACCTTGACATCCTTGGAGCGGAATGCTGTTGTGCTTTCCTTCTGGAAATAGTAGTTGCCGTTTGCATCTTTCTTGATGTCACTGTCATCATCAATGCTGATAATGGCATCCAGTTTGATGGGTTCCATGTTTAGGGGAACAACAAGCCCTTTGGCTGTAATGCGTGACGTCGTGTCAATGTCCGAGAGGTCGTACTGTTTGTCTGTACATGAAGCTGTTAGCAACACTGCTGCTACAGGCAGTAGTCTTAATAGTTCTTTTCTCATTAGTTTCAGTTGTTTAGCGTTATTGGGTTAGTTTCGTGTTGTTAGTTATTTTATGCAAAGATACGATTTTTTACATGTCCGACAAATATTTTGCCATTATTCTTTATGGATTCCTGTATATATACAAAAAGAGCGGCAAGCCTTTCAGCCTGCCGCTCCATTATGATTTGTAAATCTTTAAGCGATATTACTTGATGCGAACGTAAACTACACGCTGTGAGCTCTTGCTCTCTGCACCGTGAGCCTTAGAGTCAGCAACCTTAACGCCCTTGTTCTCCAAGTAACCCTTAACAGCGTCAGCACGCTTCTGAGAAAGCTTCTGGTTGTAAGACTTAGCACCTTCGGGAGAAGCATAAGCATCGAGGATAACAGTTGTACCGTTAGAAATCTGATCCAAAGTAGCCTTAGCTGTGTTGCTCAAGTTAGACTTGTTCTGCTCGAACTCAACAACATAGATGTTGGTACCAGTAGCAACCTTCTTCTCAACAACCTTCTCAACGATCTTCTCAACGGGCTTCTCAACGATCTTCTCAACAGTCTCTGTTACAACCTGAGGCTGAACTGTTGCGAAGTGATGAGTACCGTTAGAGGTCTTGAAGTGGTAAGTGATACCAGCAGTAATCTGACCAACTACGTTGTGACCATAAGCTGTGCAACCGCTTCCACAAGGAATCTGATAACCCTGATAGAAACCATCCTTGCAATCGTTAGTCAAGTTCATAACAACAGCGGGACGCAAGCTTACTGTCCAAGCCTTAGACTCACCCAAGTTGAAGTCGAAGTCGAAACCGAACTTAGCAACGGGACGGCTCAAGTCGTTGTTGTTAGCGTTATTAACCCACGCTCCGGGGAAGAACCAACGCTGGTAACCGAAACCACCACGAGCCTGAATCTCGAAGAAGCGGGGAGTACCCTTGTAACCGCAGAACCAGTTCATCAAGTTAACCTTAGTACTTGCGATGAAGCTTACATTGTCAAGTACGTTAGGACTCTTAATCTTATTCCAGTTAGCATTGTTGTTGAATCCAGCTGTGATACCGAACTCGAAGCTAACTACAGGAGTGATGCCCTTAGTTGCGTTGATACCAACAACAGCACCGTTAGGAGTATCCCAATCGTGAGCGTTAGTGGTAACACCACCTTCAACACCTAATGACCAGTTGTCCCAGAACTTGTGACCATTAACATTGTACTGTGCGTTTGCACTGAATGCCATAGAGAACATGGCAGCCATCAAAAGAGTAATTTTCTTCATAACAAACTTATAAAAATTAAACATCAATTTCTTTTTTACTTATACATTTACATGTATTTTTACTTTTTTTCCAAGGCAAAGGTATGTTATTTTCTATTATCCGCCAAACTTTTTTTACAAAATCTGCTATAAAATGCTAATTTTTTTTACCAAATATCTGATTTAATGTGTTCTGTGGCTGTTTTTACGGCTATTATGGGATAATAATGCGTAGTAGGCATATCCGCGAAAAAAAGCTAAAAAATGCACGGGATTCTTATACCTTATTATATATATATGTCGGAAAGTTTCCTCTTGTTCCTTTACATCATTGCACTTATAATATTCTGGAAGAATTGCATGTGTTCATTTCTCCATTGGAATATGGCCGACTCCAATGCCTGCAAATCAGCTTGCTCGGGTGCTATCTCATTACCGTCCTCTAAGAGAAGTGTTACGCTATATCCGTTGTTGCTGTATGCTTTGATAAAACCATGGTATCCCATTGGCATTTCGCCTTCCATTGCTGTTACAATTGCGTTTAGCATTTGTATAGCTTGTTCACGCCTAAATTGTTTGTTCATGTTAATAGATATTCGATTTCATTGCCAAAATTAATCATTTTTTTACAAAAAGAGCATCTCATTCAATAAAAATCTTCCAAAACATAAAAATTCTCATATTTATGCTTACCTTTGCATTTGTCAACGAATCCAAAACAAGTTAAACGATGAAAATTAAATCTCTCCTATCTGCATTGCTGCTTTCTTCTGTTGTATTTTGTGCGTGTCAGTCCAAAGGTAATAATTCCTCGGATGATGCTGCTATAGACAGTCTTTCTGCTGTAGCTTCCGAATTCCTCATGCCAGACGTTACCTTAGAGCGTACTGATGGTACCTCTTTGCAGCTTTCAAGTTTATATGGTAAAACGCTGTTTCTGGATTTCTGGGCAACTTGGTGTCCGCCATGCTGCGCAGAGATCCCACATCTCGAGAAATTATATGAGCAGTTAGCTGATAATCCAGACGTCCGCATAATCAGTATTTCTGTTGACCAGGATCGTGACGCTTGGACCAAGAAGGTTGCTAAGGATAATCCTGCATGGGAACAGTTCCGTCTCTCTTCAGAGAATGCAGAGGATTTCTTTCGCGCTATCGGTTTAGAGACAATCCCCAGATTTATTATTGTTGGTCCCGATGGCAGCATCATTGATGCTGACGCTCCGCGTCCTTCAGAGGAAACGTGTGGCACATGTATTCTGCAAGCAATACATGAGTCAAGGTAAGGATTGCGTTAAATCTTTTCTCCATACATCAAGTCACCGGCATCACCTAATCCGGGGACGATGTATTTGTGCTCGTTCAGAACGGGGTCTATGGCACCGCATACCAGTACGACATCATCGCTGGGGAACACCTTTTGCAAGTAGTCGATGCCGCTTTGGGCAGCTATTACACAAGCCATGACCAGTCTTTTGGGGGTTCCTTTGCTTTTCAGGGCCTCATAGGCTAATTCCAGACTGCCGCCTGTTGCCAACATCGGGTCAACAAGAATCAGTGTTTTGCCATCCAGGGCGGGGGAGGCGCAGTATTCCACCTTGATGCCTACCTCACTCATTTCACGGTCTATATAGTAGCGATAGGCTGATACGAATGCGTTGCCCGCTTCATCAAAGATATCCAGGAAAGCCTGATGCAAGGGCAGGCCTGCGCGGAAAACTGTTCCCAGAACCACCTCATCGTCATAGGTGCTGATAGTGCATTTGTCCAATGGTGTCTCTATCGTCTTCTGGCTATATGTCAGGAACTTGCTGATTTCGTAAGCCTCTACATGCCCTATACGTACAATATTTTGGCGGAAACGCATACGGTCCTTCTGGACGTCGCAGTTTCTCAGTTCGCTCATGTACTTATTCAGCACACTGTTGTTCTTGCTTAAATCTATTACTTTCATGGCCGGTTTTTATCAAAAATTTTCCATATTTGATGCAAATATCGGCATTTTTCCGAAAAAAGCTGTAACTTTGCGGTCAAAATTTCGGATAACATACACATGAATAGTATTTTTATAGTGCTTCCTATTCTTACACTGCTGATGTTCTGTTTAGGACTCACACTCGAAGGAAAGGATTTTCTTTTAGTCTTTAAACGTGGTAAAGCTGTCATCGGCGGACTCGTAGGTCAGCTCCTGATGCCAGCCATTGCATTAGCTGTTGCCAAGGTAATGCATCTTGATCCTATCTTCACTATTGGTCTGGTGCTTATAGCCTGTTGCCCTGGTGGCAGTTCCAGCAATATCTTCAGCATGTTGGCCAAGGGTGATGTGGCACTTTCTGTATCGCTGACAGCCCTGAGCAGCATCATAACGTTGTTTACCCTTCCCCTTATTATGCAGTTCGTTACCAGTTCGGTAGGGCAGCAGGTTGGCATACAGTTGCCCATCAGGAATCTGCTTATGCAGAACCTTGTTACCATGCTGTTTCCTATTATTATAGGTATTGTGTTAAGGTATTATAAGCCCCAGCTGGCGGCACGCATAGCTAAGGTGCTCTCTAAGATGGCTTTCCCTGCTTTGATGCTTCTGGCAGGTATTTTCTTCGTTCAGCACAAGGAAACTATTGCATCCAACTTTAGTGTGTTGGGCTTAGCCGTTACTGCATTGCTGTTGGTGGCAGTTGCCCTTGCTGCAGTATTGTGTTATACGTTTAGACTGAAGAGTACAGAGCGTAGGACCATTATCATAGAGGTGGGTATGCAGAATGCAGCACAGGCTATTGCTATTGCCTCCAGTCCTTTTGTATTCAATGACGGACGTTTTGCCATTCCTGCCATCCTTTATGCGCTGATGATGAATGTGGTGCTGCTGACGTATGTGGGAATCATTAAAGTGAATAGCCTCACCCCTAACAGCCTCACCCCTAACCCCTCTCCGAGGAGAGGGGAACTTAGGAGATAGAAGAAGATAGAAGGAGATAAATGGAGATAAAAGACAATGGTTATACACGTGTAATGGTAACGTCCTCTAACTTCGTGGCGAAGCCACATATCTTCTTCTAACTTCCTTTAACTACAAAAAAGTATTAACCTCAAAAAAGTCCTCTAAACCTCGGCTCCCTCTCCTCGGAGAGGGCGGGGGGAGAGGCTTTAAATAGTAAACAAAAAAACGATGAAAAAGATATTATACATAATTATGCTTGCCTTTGCCACAGTAGCACAGGCACAGACAAAAGTTGAAGGCGAAGTAACGTATGGTGCCGGCTATGGCGAGACGAACGCGTTCCAGTTAGGTGGTAAACTGAAAATAAATACAGGTAAGTTCACCATTAAACCATACCTGAACCTTTCGAGTGTAAAGCCCTATAATGCAACCGAGCTTCACAGCATGGACCTTGTCTATACCAGTTCAGGCAACCACTATACGCAGGAACAGGAGACGGAGAAGAATGAACACCGAGTGGGCTATGGTACAGAGCTGCAATACCGTTTGGATGACCGTAACATCTTTCAAGCCAGCGTGGATGGTATTCATTCAGACAGAACTATTACGGGCGAGCGCACGGAGTACCTGTATAATCCCGAAGGTTCTCTTCTCTCCAGCGTGAAGTCTGTTCTTAGTACACCTAAGTTGTATAGAGACGAAGTGAACGTGCAAGCTTCTTATATGCACAAGACTAATCGGGAAGGGGAGAGCCTGTTGTTTAAGTACAACTACAGTTTGGACAAGGACGAAGATCACTTCCTTCAGGAACTGGAAGAGACAACAGGTTTCAGTCCAGAGATGTACCGTCTGAACCTTATTACCTCTGATATAAAGATTCAGAGGCATGAGGTGTTGTTTGATTGGAAACGCCCCCTTGTAGAGGGACATTTGTTAAACGTGGGAGCCAAGTATAGTAATAATTTCATTCATACCTACGATGGCCAGTGGCTCGACGACTTTGAGTTCAACAACAGCGAGTTTCGTCACCGCACGCAGACGGCAGGCGTATATGCCGGTTACAGCCTGAAGAAGGGAGCCATCGAGGCCGATGCCCGTGTGGAGTACGATTATACCCGCATGAACCAGAAGAACCTGCATGATGTCATCCCTCAGGCACGTATTGCCTACCATATCGATGCCAAGAATACTCTTACGGCCAGCTATGCTATGCGCATAGTCCGTCCTACACTGCATTACCTTTACGATGACAGGGTGAAGGGACCTTATACGTTGGACTTCGGTAACGAGGAACTGGAGGGTATTCACGTCAATCGTGTGGCTCTGGCATATGAGCTGAAGACAAAGAAGGTGGATTTCACCACCACCGTTGCTCATACCAACGTAACCGATGGCTTCAATGCCATCTGGATGGAGATAGAGAACGTTCGTGTCTCCACATGGGGGAATGAGGCTGTGCGTAAGGCCATCGAGATTACTCCCGAGGTGTTGTGGCGCGCATCCGAGCGTACCAAGTTGAAGGGTTCTGTTACTGTCTTGTGGGACGAGCGTATAGCCTATGCCATTGATATGTACAATCCCAACTGGGGTGTTACCGGTCGTGCAGGATGGGAGCAGCAGCTTCCCTTAGGATTCAAGTTGGGAGTAGATGCTATGGTTTCTAAGGGCAACACCCTCGATGTATATTCTCACGAAGGATTGAACTACGTCTTTGGCGGCAACCTCGAGCGTTCTTTCCTGAACAACAAGCTGACTGCCAGCATGGCATACGAATACAAAAAACTTCCTGTAATAGAAATCACCCAGGGTGCCTATACAGGAAGTATTTATACACGCGACCACAATCCCAATATGGTGAAGCTCGCGCTCAGCTATAAGTTCTAAATGGATGATGCCTTAACGATATAAGAACAGTCATACGCAGGAATCCCTTTTCCTTTTCTTATTCCAGTTCCAGCGGATCGTATGGATAGCGTTTTGTTTTGGGACGGAAGTTGAAATCAAGCACTCCAGCGAGCTCATTGTGGCGTCTGTTCCACTCGTTTTGCATCTTCCACACCTTTTGACGGGTACTCTTCTTGTACATATGCTCATCTGGCTGATAGATAGGGAAAGAACCCTTCTCTACTGACACTGCCTCCCAAGTATAAACGCGCCTAGAGTCATATACCTTCATAATAAGACCTGGCAGTCCTCCGAATTTCCAAGGTCCAGACTTAATGGGAATCCGAGTCGTGAACCATGCCACGAAATCGCGACCGCGCCAATGACACGTTGCCTTTTGGCACTGATATCCGCAGATAGTTTTCCGCTCATCTTCCAGTTGCCACTTCATCGAGGGCCATGGCTCACTATAACGATAGTGTGCTATTTCGGGGAATGGCATAATAGCCCACTCTGTCAGTTCATTTTCACGAACATAGAAGTAGCCATACTGATACTCCGTCCAAAAAGCATACTCTCGCCCATGAAGACATAAACGATTGGGATAATAGCTTTTATTAGGATTGGCTTTTAACCACGCTCGCAATGCCGAATCATTTTGTGCCACAAAATAACTCGTATAGAGGGTCAGCCCTTTATCAACAAGCAACTGTCCACAATCAATCCATGTCTCAGAATCATGTATGTCTTTCGGCTGAAAAGCATATTTTATCCTAATTCTACTATTACCTATTATTGTTGGCTTTTTCATTCCGTAATCAGCTGGTAACGGTCTATGTACTCTCCCTTGTTTTTGTTGTGCACTTATCCCACAACATATAACAGCGAAGGATAGAATGAAAATATACAATCTTTTGTTCATAATTTATTGTTTTAAAGAAGTTTGAATCTAATGGTTCCAATGATGTTCCTAGGACGTAACTGCGAGGTTTGGGCGTATATGTCGAGGCCACTGTTGGAGACGCGTGTATAACGACGCTGATCGAAAATATTATTGAGTTGGAATTCTATGTCGAAATGCTTCAATTTAAGTTTAGCTGAGACATCGCCGAACCAGGCATGGCGGTTCTCTTCCGTCAGGTTGTTGTAGTTGTCTTCGGCAGCAAAAGTCAGCGTGAGGTTTTTGGTGGGGAAGACGCTCATGGAGAGACGCTGGGTGTTGCTTTTCACACGGATGGATTCATTGCGGTGCCCATCGGTATAACTGAAACTTTGGCTGAAGCCGCTGGTATAGATTACGCCAAACCACTCGAAGGGACTGAACGAGAGAGCACCGCCGAAGCGGATGTTGTGGGCGCGATACTGGTAGAGGCTTTGGCTGATGAGCCGCTCGCTTTCGGAGAGGGCATAGCCGCCGAAGATGCGGACGGTGGAGCGGAGGAAGTCGAAGCCCTTGCTGGCCTCGCCGCTGAAGCTGTAGCTGCTGGTCACGGTGGGCTGGTCAACGGCCTGCACCACGCTGGTTGCTCCTTCGTAACTGTAGCCGTAAATCTGGTTATTGTGAGTGCGGTCGTATTTGAATACGACGCTGGCGAAGAGGGCGCGAATGGCACTGCGGTAGCGTAGGCCGACGTTAGCACCGTAGTTCTTGGTCTCGGATAGCTGCTCAACGTAGGAGCGCTGGAAGGCGCGGTAGTTCGACATGATGTAGCCGCTGTAGATACCGCCCGGGTCGCCCATAGTCTTCGAGTAGCTGGCATTAGCGTTGAACCAGAGGTTGTGGGTGATGCTCCAGTTTATGCTGAGCGAAGGGAAGAAGAGCAGGTGGGTGTAGTCGTGCTTGTCTTTTCTTATCTTGTCGTTGAGGGTCTGGGTATAGAGTTCGAGTGGGGCACCGAGGGTGATGTCAAAATCTGGGGTCTCGTATTTGTAGGACTGAGAAAGGGCGAGGCAGTAGGTGTTGTACCAAAGGTCGTTGTTGAGTTGTTTGTTCCCAACTGGCGGTGTGAAGCCGTCGAGATTGGTGACGATGCCGTGCAGATTGGCCGATGCTCTGATGCCGTAGCTGAAGCGGAATACCTCGGCTACACGAATGTTGTAGCTAGTATTGAAGCGGCCCGCGATGTGGTGAGAGTTCACGTCCTGCGTGTAGGTCATCGATGTGCCTTGCAGCAGCGAGTCGATGCCAACTGTGAGGGTGTTCGGACGGTGGGCGTAGCCTGCTGAGAAGTGGAGATTGAAGGTGTTTTTGCTGATGTTGCGGATCGTGTTGAAAGTATTGGAGACGGAGAACTGCGGGCGGTCGAAGTGCTGGTGCACGTGATTGTTGCCGTAGTCCACGGGAGCGGCACCTGTGCGCTCGGAGGAGAGCAACCCGTCCACGCGGTCGCCGTTCCAGTTGGTGTCGAACTTCAGTACGTTGGCCACGAAGCCGTTTTGTGCGTTCCAGTTGTATCGGCTCTGGATGTTCAAGTTATTTATCCTGGTCTCGCTGGTCATGATTTCGGAGGTGAGTAATCGGCTTTCGTCGCTGATGAACTGGTCGCCAACGCTGTTGCCCTCACAGCGTATGCGGTCGTTGTAGTAAGCGATGTTCAGTCCCAGCTCCGTGTCCTTGTTGGGCTTCTCCAGATGATTCATGGTCAAAATGTGGCTGTGGTTGTCGAAGGTTCGCTTCTGCGGAAGACCGGAGCTGTTGGGCATGATGGCTCCCATGGGGCAGAAGGGATAGAGGCTGACGCTATTGATGCTTGAGTAGTGCTCCGTGAGTTCCTTCGACACGTCATCGCCCATGTTATTACCTTTATATAATGTCATGTTTTGGCGACGCTTGGAGAAGTACATGCCCACGACCTCGGCTGTCCAAAGCGGGTTCTGGCCGATAACGTTCTGACCGTCTGTCAGCGGTCGGCTTCCGATATGCCAACAACCCTTCTGCTGGATGCCACCGCCGAGCATGGTGTTAATGGCCACAGTTCCCTTGGCCGAATCCTTCAACTTCAGGTTGATAGCAACGTCGTCGGAGCTTTCCTTGCCTTGCAGCATCTTTATGGGCTGGTGGTTCTCTAAGACTTGCACGGTGGCTACATCTTGCGCATTAATGTTATTTGTTGCCAAGCCATAGCGGCCTTGCAGTAGGTCCATCTCCTCTACGTAGAATTTTTTGATAGCCTTACCGTTGTATTTGATGCTGCCATTCTCTGACACTTCAATGCCAGGCATGCGTTTCAGGACATCACCTATGACACGGTCGCCCTGCTGTTGGTAGGCTCCGACGAAATAATTTAATGTGTCACCGTTTTGTCGTATCTTATCAGCCTTAACTGACACTTCCATGATTTCAATCTCTTTATGTTGAACCATAAAGTCCAATCGTTGGGACTTGTTACTTACGATACGCGACACATTACCAATCCCCATTCCCGCAGCCGTTACCACAACGGAGTCTGTTTCACTTTTAAACTGAAGCTTATAGTACCCTTTTGCATCAGTGTCAGTAAAACCGACGATATTGCCTGTGCCTTTGGGTGATATAGTAATGTAAGCATCTACCGCATGTCCGAGAGAGTCTGTTACCATACCCTCGATAATGGTCTGCCCTTGTGTTTTACCAGCTGTGAAGAGAATGGTAATGATAAACAGAGAGCGTAGAAAGAAACTATTGTTTGACACAGTGTATTCGTTTTGTTTTTATCCTATAAACGTCCTCTCACCTAAATCTTTACTCATAAAAGATGTTAAAAACGAAAAAACCCCACTTCAAGGTGGGGCTTGTGCCTTTAGAACTTTTTCTTTACCTTAAACTGAAATTGATAGGCATACTGAACCGACTGCGGACAGACTTCTTTTTATTTTGTGCAGGATGCCAGGGGGCAGTCATACGAATAACACGGATGGCCTCAGTGCTGAGACGTTCATCAGGCGAATTCAAAGTCTTAAAATGAGTAAGGCTACCATCCTTCTCAACCACAAAGCTGACAATAACGCGTCCTTCAACGCCCTCATCAGCTGCTGATTCTGGATAATGCAGTTCTGAGATGATAAATCTGTAGAACTTATCTATGTCCATATTACTGCTTGGAAATACTTCTGGGCTATCATATATTGTTGTGTCTTCTGGTATGCGTAACATTTTTTCCATAATGCCACGCACGCGACCCTGCGGATTGACGATGGCTGCTACAGCAATACCTGTAATCAAGGCGATGAGGATTACGATGAATAGATGGCGTAATCCGAAGAAGTGACGGCGTATGTCTTTGCGCAAATGGTTTCGAACATTTGAGATAGTTTTACGAACAGTAGCAACGCTGATACTGCGTACTTCGGCAATTTCTTCTACTGTTAAGCCATCATCGTAGAATAACAGCCATACTTCACGCTCGTTCTTGGGCAGACGTTGCAGTCGTGATAATAGCCATTCCGAGTTCTCCTTTTCCTCTACCTCTTCCTGGGGTGTAATCTCTGTTACGGCTGTTCCGTCGTCGGTTGCCAATTCTATTTGTGCTCGCTGTCCGCGCCACATACTGACGCAGCAGTTGCGAGCGATACGCATGATGTAGGCATCGGTAAGCGTTACCTTATCCCTAACATTCCATGCTCTTAGCCATGTTTCTTGCACAACCTCTTCGGCCTCTGTGTTTGAGCCAAAGAATTCACGTCCCATCTGCATCAGACGTGGACGCATTCTTTCAACCATCTGTTCGAACTCCTGCTCTGTCGTCATATTACAATAACGTTTCGTTGCTGTTGCAATTCCATTAGGCAAAGATACGAAAAATCCCACATCATAAAACGATGTGGGACAATTATTAAGAAGAATTATGATTTAAAGTGGTTCTCTCCTAATTTGTTTTCCTCCATTTGGGAGAGAGGCTGTTTTTAGCGAATCCGTATTTCGGTTAGCGGTTAGCGTTAACTAAAGCCTAGCGCCTAAAGACTAATTTTCAACTCTGACCTTCGGTCGAGCCTGCTCACGCTCGGGATAGTCCAAGCAAGCTTGGCTCTTCGCTCGCTCACTCGCAGCCTTCAATTTTCAATTCATGCAGCTGGTAACGCCCAGGCTGGTAGCAATGGCTGTAAGGATAGCCACAATTGTCTGAATAATAAATTTCCAAGTTTCCCTCTTCATAAAGTTTAATGTTTAAAGGTTAAAGTTTAAAGACGTTTTAAATTGAGAATTGAAAATTGAAAATTGAGAATTATTCTATTCCTTATCAGCAGGCATAGCGGTAGCAAATTACCAATGTTCAATGGAAAAGAGGGGCCCGAAGGCCCGCTCTTTCACTCATCGCCGTCGCTTCCCTATAACCTCTAACCACTAACCTCTAACTTAAGGAAAGGAAACTTCCGGCAGTTAAATAAAAAAATATTTTGTTATGCAATGATTTTACCGGAAATTGCCTATCTTTGTGGCGTGAACCTTAATAATAACAGTAATAAAAATTATGAAAAGAACAATCATCGCGTTATTCTCTTTTGTGCTGTTTTTCGCAGTCGGCACGGTTGTCTGTGCTCAGAGCACAAGCCCCAGTACAAAGTGGCATTGGGACAAGGGAACTATTGTTGTGGAAACACCTGCCCGTCCTGCCGGACAGCAGTCGGCCCTGGGACTGACCTCACCCAAGTTGGAGACTGTCAGGGTAGGGTTTGCAGGACTTGGCAGTCGTGGCCCCTGGGCGGTCAAGAGGTACTGCCACATACCCGGTGTGCAGATCGTAGCGCTTTGCGATTATGAGGAGTCTCGTGCCAGAGATGCACAGAAATACCTGCGGGAAGTGGGTCTGCCCCCTGCTGACATATACAGCGGAGAAACAGGATACGTGGATATGTGCAAGCGCAATGATATCGACCTGATATACGTAGCTACAGACTGGGACCATCATTTCCCCATCGCCAAATGTGCTATGGAAAACGGCAAGCATACAGCCATCGAGGTGCCCAGCGCCATGAACCTGGAACAATGTTGGGAACTCATAGACCTGAGCGAGAAGAACCGAGTGCATTGTATGATGCTGGAAAACTGTTGCTACGACTATTACGAGATGTGTGCCCTGAACATGGCACAGCAGGGACTCTTTGGCGAGATAATACGTGCCGAGGGTGCTTACATCCATACACTGAACGAGGCAAATATCTGGACTGGATACTGGCATAATCCAGACGGCTCAGATCCTGAGAACCTGCATTGGCGTCTGAAATACAATAAGGAGAATAGAGGCGACGTCTATGCCACACACGGACTTGGCCCCATCGCTCAGGCCCTGAATATCCATCGGGGCGACCGCATCAAGACGCTCATCGCCATGGATACCGAGCCCTTCTGCGGTCGGGAAGGCTACAAGGAAGTGACTGGCAAGGAGTGCGACAACTTCCGTAATGGCGACCACACCACCACGCTCATGCGTACAGAAAAGGGTAAGGTGATGGAGATCCAGCACAATGTGATGAGCCCCCAGCCCTATAATCGTATGTACAAGCTGACGGGCATGACGGGCTTCTGCACAAAATACCCTGATCCTAAGATTTTTATCAGTAAAAAGAGCGCCAGCGACATGGGGCTTGCTGAAATGGCAGGCAAGATATCAGGGCATAACTTCCTTCCAAAGGCGGAATACGATGCCCTGATGAAGCAATACTACCATCCCATCCTGAAGAAGTTCGGTGAGCTGGGTCGTGAGTTCGGTCATGGCGGAATGGATTATACAATGGATGCCCGTCTTGTCTATTGTTTGCAGAATGGTCTGCCTCTCGACATTGATGTCTATGACTTGGCGGAATGGTGCGCCTTGGCAGAACTGGGTTCCATAAGCATGGATAACGGCTGCGCCGCCGTTGCCTTCCCCGATTTTACCCGAGGCGAATGGAACAAGCAGCAAGGCTTCCGTCATGCTTATGCCTCGCCCGAAGACGAAGCAGCTGCTGAGAAGGCTGCTCGCGAGAGTACTGCAAGGCAGAAGGAGCTGGCAGCGAAGAAAAAACTCTGGGAGAAGTACGACAAACAGCAATCCAAGCGATAAGCAGCCTCACCCCTAACCCCTCTCCGAAAGGCGAGGGGAACTGAAAAAAGATTATTAACAATTATCATAGTCCTCATAACCTCAGCTCCCTCTCCTCGGAGAGGGCGGGGGGAGAGGCTTTAGGGCTTCTTGATCATCATGGTCTTCAGGCGCAGGATGCCGTTGTACTCGTTGTCGTAATATTCGATACGTATGATGTGCTTCTGGCCTTTGGTGGTGCTGATGGTTGCCACACGCGAGGTCTCGGCATGGTCGCCCCAGTCGGAGCAGAGCTCCTTGCCGTCAACAAACAGCCTGTATCCATCGTCGCCGTTGATGGCGAACACGATATCGCCATCCTCGGGCGAGGTGAGCTCGCTTTCCAGAATCATACTCCATCCGTCTGGCGTTACGCCTTCGCATGGGCTCTGACTCTCGAACATGTCTACCTTCTCCATCTGAGCTGTTGCCACGGCATTACCTTTCAGGGTCTTGTTATTGAAGTAACGGGCGCTAAAACCTGTCTTGCCGTTGGCCTGATAAGACGCTACAGGAACATCCGTCAAAGCGCTCTCCAGATTCAGTAATTTGACAGCACGCTGGTAGTTGTTCCCTATACCCAT
>Ga0310786_10003927_pt1 | contig 21067 bp, 18 predicted proteins | sample AusTroGonzalo_MG_FD_203881 | JGI IMG/M metagenome (GOLD analysis project Ga0310786, IMG submission 203881) | Bovine rumen microbial communities from tropical cattle in Woodstock, Queensland, Australia - Gonzalo_03 (v2) (version 2) | ecosystem: Host-associated > Mammals > Digestive system >... | reverse complement strand
TAAATCCCGCTCCTCTTTCTTTCCCGCACATTTCGCACAGGGGTCTGTCCCCTGTGCGAATCATAATATTAAAGGTCTGACGGAAATCCGTCAGACCTTTTGTTTATCTTATAAACGCCGCTATTCCGACACCCAGACCGCTGAGCGCCATCAGTCCGGCAAGAACAATTGCCGTTATTTTAACCCATCCTCTGTGCATATGAAATACCTCTTATTTCATAAACTCATCAGCAGCTGCAATAAGCTTTGCAGCAATTTCGCCTGCTGCAGCCTTGCTGTCGCCCACTGCAGTTATGTATGCCTTAATCTTCGGCTCTGTTCCGCTGGGACGGACAATAACCTTGTTGCCCTTTTCAAGTGCAAATGCAAGAACATTTGACTTCGGAAGGTCGATTGCCTCTTCTTTTCCGTCGGTAAAGGTTGTTTTGCTTGTTTTGTAGTCGGAAACGGCGGTAACAGCATAACCTGCGATTTCTTTTGGCGGATTAGCACGGAGAGTATCCATAATGCCTGCCATTTTTTCCATACCTGCAGCGCCCTCAAAGGTGTAGGACTGAACGTCGTTGTTATAGTAGCCGAACTCATCATAGAGCGAATTCATAACGTCAACAAGATTCATACCCTTTGTTTTATAGAAGGCTGCCATTTCGCAGATAAGCATTGAACCTACAACAGCGTCCTTATCCCTTGCGTGGGTTCCTGCAAGATAGCCGTAGCTCTCTTCAAAGCCCATAACAAAGTCGCTTGCTCTGCCCTCGCTCTCAAGGTTAGTGATAAGCTCGCCGATATATTTGAAGCCTGTTAAAAGGTTCTTGAAGGTGCAATTGTATTTCTTTGCGATAACCTCTGCCAAATCGGTTGAAACAAAGCTCTTAACCGCAATTGCAGTATCGGAAAGAATGCCCTTTTCCTTCTTCTGCGAAAGAAGATAGTTGAGAAGCATTGCGCCGACCTCGTTACCGCTCATAAGAACAAGCTCGCCCGATTTATCGGGAACTGCGATACCTACACGGTCGCAGTCGGGATCGGTTGCAAGAAGAATATCCGCCTTGATATCCTTGTTCATTTCAAGACCGAGCTCAAATACCTGCTTGATTTCAGGATTCGGGAACGGGCAGGTCGGGAAGTTGCCGTCGGGATTCTCCTGCTCCGGAACAACGAATACCTGCTTAATGCCGATTCTGTCGAGAATTGCGCGTACGGGCTTATTGCCTGTTCCGTTAAGGGGAGTATAGATAACCTTTAAATCAGCCTCTTTGACAACCTCAGGATTAACGCACTGCTTCTGAACCTCGTCAAGAAATACATCAATAACATCCTGACCGATATATTCAATAATGCCTTCTTTAACAGCCTCGTCAAAGTCGGTCTTCTTGATGCCGGTGAAATAATCAACTTTCTGAATGAAATCGTAGGTCTCGCCTGCTTCCTCATCGGTCATCTGGTAACCCTTGGGGTTATAGCATTTATAGCCGTTATACTTTGCAGGGTTATGGGAAGCGGTTAAGATAATACCGCTTGATGTTTTAAAATGGCGGATTGCGAATGAAAGGCAGGGAGTCGGCTCAAGCTCATCATAGATATAAACCTTGATTCCGTTTGCTGCAAGAACAGAAGCAGCCTCCTTGCTGAAATAATCGCTCTTGATTCTTGAATCGTAGCCGATTGCAACGGAGGGATTTTCATAGTTCTTGTTAAGGAAATCTGCAAGTCCCTGGGTTGCTCTGCCAACGGTATATATATTCATTCTGTTGGTTCCTGCGCCGATAACTCCGCGCAGACCTGCTGTTCCGAATTCAAGGGAGCGATAAAATCTGTCCATAATCTCTTCATCGTTGCCCCTGATACTTTCAAGCTCGGCGGTTAAATCGGGGTCGCCCGTTGCTTTTTCAAGCCATTCGTTATACAAAGCATTGATATCCATAATTTTTCTCCTTTACAAAATACAGATTTTTACAACTACTATTTTAATCTTATTATTTTCTGTTGTCAATATTTCATATTTAATGTATAATAAATTCAAGAATTATTTTTTGGTGATTAAAATGTTTGCAAAGGTTAAATCACAGGGATTAATCGGGCTTAACACCTTTGACGTTACGGTTGAAGCGGATTTAAGCTCGGGACTTCCGCGCTTCGATGTTGTCGGTCTGCCCGACGCTGCGGTTAAAGAGAGCCGCGACAGAGTACGCGCCTCAATCAAAAATTGCCGCTTTGAGTTCCCCGTTTCAAGAATAACGGTTAATATTGCTCCTGCGGATATCAAAAAAGAGGGCTCGTTTTACGATTTGCCCATTCTGATTTCGCTTCTTAAGGCAAGCGGTCAGATTAAAGCAACACTGGACAGCTTTTCGTTCATCGGCGAGCTTTCGCTTGACGGCGAAATAAGGGGCACCGCAGGCGTTTTGCCGATGGTTATTCAGGCAAGGGAAAGCGGCGCAGGCGCAATCTTCATCCCCGAAGAAAACGCGCGCGAAGGCTCGGTTGTTGAGGGAATAGATGTGTTCCCTGCCAGCCATATCCGCGAGGTCATTGCCCACCTTTCCGGTGAAAAGCTCATTGAACCCGCTTTCAAGGCGCTTGATGAAGAGGATATGCCCGAAAGCGATGTTGATTTTTCCGATGTTAAGGGACAGCATGAAGCAAAACGCGCGCTTGAAATTGCCGCTGCAGGCGGTCATAACTGCCTGATGATAGGTCCTCCCGGAACGGGTAAATCAATGCTTGCAAAGCGACTTTCAACAATTCTTCCCGAAATGACAATGGAAGAAAAGATTGAAACAACAAAAATCTATTCGGTTGCGGGGGAGCTTGATAAAAAAACAAGGCTAATCTCACAGCGCCCCTTCCGCTCGCCCCACCATACCGTTTCAGCCCAGGGCTTAACGGGCGGCGGAACAAGCCCGAAGCCGGGCGAAATCAGCCTTGCGCATAACGGGGTATTATTCCTTGATGAATTTCCCGAGTTTGACAGACGCGCAAAGGAATCCCTGCGCCAGCCTCTTGAGGACAACAAAGTAACTATAACAAGAGCCTCGGGAACAATAACCTATCCCTCAAACATTATGGCGATAGCCGCTATGAACCCCTGCCCCTGCGGTTTTATGGGACACCCGACAAAGCAGTGCACCTGCACCGAGGCAGCGCTCAAAAGATACAAGGATAAAATATCGGGGCCCCTGCTTGATCGAATGGACATACATATTGAGGTTCAGGGCGTTGAATACGACCAGCTTTCAAGCAAGGAAAAGGGTGAATCGAGCGCAGAAATTCAGAAAAGAGTTAATAAGGCGCGCGCAATCCAGAACGAGAGATTCAAGGGAACAAATATTTCCTGCAACGCAAAAATGACGCCAAGGGCAACAAAGGAATACTGCGTTCTGACCGATGAGGCAAACGCAGTGCTCAAGCAGAGCTTTGAAGCGCTTGACCTCTCACCCAGAGCGTACGATAAAATACTGAGAATCGCGCGGACAATCGCAGATTTGGAGGGCAGCGAAAAGATTGAGCTCCCCCACGTTGCAGAGGCGATACAGTACAGAAGTCTTGACAGAAAATACTGGCGTTAAGCAATTACAAGTTACGAATTACGAATTACGAATTTTGGGTGGGCTTTGCCCACACCTATTATATAAGGAGAAATTATGGAAAAATATATTGAAAAAACGATGAAAAATCTTGAAAAAAACGGGTTTAAGCCCTTCTACTGCGAAACAAAGGAAGAGGTTTTGCCGATAATTGAGAGCCTTATCAAAAAGGGCGAAAGCGTTTCAAACGGAGGCAGTGAAAGCCTTAAGCAGTGCGGCGTTTTCAGCCTTATTGCAAACGGCGATTATGATTTTATTGACAGAACGGGGCTCCAGGGCGAAGCGGTAAGAGAGGCATATTTAAAGGCATTCGGCTGCGACACCTATTTTTGCTCATCAAACGCAGTAACCGAGCGCGGCGAGCTTTATAACGTTGACGGCAATTCAAACCGCGTTGCAAGCATTGTTTACGGTCCGCGCCAGGTTATTATGGTAGTCGGCAAAAACAAGATTGTTCCAGATATTAACGCCGCAATCAAAAGGGTTAAGGAAAAAGCGGCTCCACCGAACTGCCGCAGGCTGAGCCTTGATACTCCCTGCGCAAAGCTTGATAAGTGCGTTTCGCTTTCAAAGGAAGAGCCCTTTATCTGCGACGGCTGCGCAGGCGACAGTCGCATCTGCTGCAACTATGTTATTTCCGCAAAGCAGCGCCACAAGGATAGAATTAAAATCATCATAGTCAATGAAGAATTAGGATACTAAAACAAAAAGCACGGTGAAACCGTGCTTTTTAATTATTGCTCGTTGCCTTTTACGAATACTCCTACATACCAGTAATAAAGCGGTATGATTAAAATAAGTATCCAGGTGATTTTCCAGGCGCCTGTTGCAAAGCTTAAAATGAGATAAAGCGTTACAACAACTTCGGGAACGGGAAGAAGGTTAAGAAAAGTCTTCTTTGTTTTTGCCTTGCAGGCGGTTGCAATTCGATAGTAAATCGGAATTGTCAAAAAGATTAACCACAGCGGATGCCAGATATCAAAAGCAAAGGAAAGTCCGCAGTAAAGAATAACAACTATAATAAAATACGGAAATTTTATCATCGCTGAAGCGGTTTTCGGGAACATTCCGTATTCGCCGACCTTGACTGCAACATTCTTAATCCTGCTCTTAACATTGTTTTCGTTCTGGGGAGTGTTGTTTTCCATAATTATTACTCCTTCTTATTCGGGTGTGGGTGCCCCACCCAAAATTCGTAATTCGTAATTCGTAACTCGTAATTATTTATTTCTATAAATAATAGCTTCTCTTTCGGGGCCGTTTGAAACCATTGTTATATTGCAGCCCATTTCCTTTTCGATGAACTCAACGTAGTCCCTTGTTTCCTGCGGAAGCTCGTCATAATTTCTGATGCCTCTGATATCGCAGTGCCAGCCCTTGAAGGTTTTGAGAACGGGCTTTGCCTTTTTAAGCAGCGGAGTAACGGGGAAATCCTTTGTAATCTCGCCGTCAATCTCGTAGCCTACGCAAACCTTAATCTCTTCAAGATATGAAAGGCAGTCAAGCGCGGTCATAACAACCTGGGTTGCGCCCTGGCATTCAATACCGTATTTTGAAGCAACGCAGTCGAACCAGCCGACTCGTCTCGGTCTGCCCGTTGTTGCGCCGAATTCGCCCTTGTCGCCGCCATGAATACGAAGCTCCTGAGCCTCGTCGCCGAAGATTTCGGAAACAAATTCACCTGCGCCTACTGCGGAGGAATAAGCCTTTGTTACAACAACGATATCCTCAATTTTGTGGGGCGGAATTCCTGCGCCGACTGCGCCGTAGCCCGCAAGGGTTGAGGATGAGGTTACCATCGGATAAATACCGAAATCGGGGTCCTTAAGAGTTCCGAGCTGACCTTCAAGAAGAATGTTTTTGCCCTCCTTGATAGCGTCTGCAAGGAATTTATGGGTATCACAGACATAGGGAGCAATCTTCTCTTTATATTCCATACAGGTTTTATAAAGCTCCTCTTCATCAAGCAGGGGCTTGTGATAGATATGCTCAAGAGCAAGGTTTTTAAGGGTGCAAATATTAGCAAGCTTTGCTCTTAAAACCTCGTCGTCAAAAAGCTCGTTAACCTGAATGCCGATTTTTGAAAACTTATCGGAAAAGAAGGGCGCAATTCCGCTCTTTGTTGAGCCGAATGCGTTTTTGCCGAGACGTTCCTCTTCATATTCATCAAGCTTGATATGATATGGCATTAAAATCTGACAGCGTTCCGAAACAAGAAGCTTCGGGTTGAGCCCTGCCTTTTTAACCTGCTCAAGCTCGTTTATGAATTTGTTTATATCAAGCGCAACACCGTTGCCGATAATGCAGGTTGTATGCTCATAGCATACGCCCGACGGCATTAAATGAAGCGCAAATCTGCCGTGTTCATTAATAATTGTGTGACCTGCGTTTGCGCCGCCCTGAAAACGAATAACAATATCGCTCTGCTCGGCAAACATATCGGTTATTTTGCCTTTGCCTTCGTCGCCCCAATTGGCTCCTACTATTGCTCGTACCATAGTTTTATTCTCCTACAAGAAAAATTGTTAAATTAATAATTAACCCAATTAGTTATTTTACAATACTTCGTTGAAAAATGCAAGTCGCAGCGCTATAATATGTATATAAAAATTAAGGCAGGGATGTTATGAAAGCATTTTTGGCAGTCAATGAATTTTTAAAAAGCGAAAAATTTGACAAGCTGCACGCTCATATTATTGCAAGTGCAAAATCGCTCGGCGTTGATATGGAAATAAAAACAAATCAGGAGCTTATTTTCTGCAACGAAAAGCCTGATTTTGTTTTGTTCTGGGATAAGGACGTAAATACTGCACGCCTGCTTGAAAAAAGAGATATTCAGATTTTTAATTCCGCTTCATCAATTGCGCTTTGCGACGATAAGGCAAAAACCCATCTTGCTCTGCTCGGTTGTGTTCCCCAGCCTGAAACAATTATTGCTCCCCTTGCTTTCAGCGAGGTTGATTACAGTAAATTCGTTCACCTTGCAGCTCAAAAGCTCGGCTTGCCCCTTGTTTTTAAGGAATGCTGCGGCTCCTTCGGCGAGCAGGTTTATCTCTGCAAAAGCGAAGCTGAAATATTATCGCATATTAACGGAAAGCCCTTCCTGCTTCAGAAGTTTATCGGCGAATCCGAGGGCGAGGACATACGCATTGAGGTAGTGGGTTCAAAGGCTGTTGCGGCTATGAAAAGAACAAATAAAAACGATTTCCGCTCGAATATCACCAACGGCGGAACTGCAGCGCCGTATGAGCCGACAAAGAAAGAAATACTCCTTGCCGAAAACGCCTGCAAGCGCCTCGGTCTGACCTTCGGCGGTGTTGATATTCTCAAGGGCGGTCTTGTCTGCGAGGTTAATTCAAACGCCCATATTATGAACCTGCTCAGCGTTACGGGAATTGATGTTGCCCCGATGATAATCGAGCATATTATTGACGAACTGCTATGAAACCTATTTTAATTTATACCGAAGAGGAAGCAAGGCGCAACCGCTTTGTTGCTGACAAAATAATAAAGGAGCTCGGCGCAGAACTCAAAACGCCGGACTATGACGGCGAGGCGGAATATGTTATTAACAGAACCAACGCTTCTGAGGTTGCAAAGCGCTTTGAAAACCGGGGAATAAGGGTTTTCAATTCAGCTCAGTTCACTGCCCTTGCAAACGATAAGCAGGCTTGCTACGATTTTATGGAACAAAACGGCATAGAGATTATGCCCACGCGATACGGCACGCCGCCCTTTGTTAAAAAACCGAAAAACGGGCACGGCGGACAGGGCGTTGTTATGTGCGACAGCGCAGAGGAATACGATGAAAACATGGTATGCCAGAAGTCTGCTTCTGACCTCGGAAAAGATTTGAGGGTTTATGTTTTAAACGGCAAAATAATTACCTCAATCCTGCGCAAAAGCAGCACCGATTTCCGTTCAAATTTCTGTCTCGGCGGAGAAGCGATACCATACGAAATGAGCGAAGAAGAAACAGCGCTTGTAAAAAAAATAATAAGCCTCCTTGACGGCGGCTTTTACTACGGAATTGATTTTGTTTTTGACGGTGGTAAAATCGTTTTTAATGAAATTGAAGATACCGTCGGCGCAAGAATGGTTTACGAAAAAACGGATACTGATATTATCAAACTGTTTTGTGATGAAATAAAAAAATATATTAATTGAGACTGCAGAAAAAGGAGCAGAATTCCGTTTTCTTGCGAGCGGGAGCTGTATGCGATACTGCCCCCGAGCAAAAAACGGAAAGCGCCAAAAATCCCACGGATTAGATGTCCGTGGGATTTTTAATAGTCAACATATTAACTGCGGTACGTCGAGGGCATCGCACCCTACAATAAACCCGGCGCGGTTATGCCCTTTTGCTGCAGTCATCATTCGCCCTGTGATAGGTATAAGCCTGATGTGTCGATGTTAGTATTATCTACATACCAGCTCTTGCCGATTTTAACAACATAGAGCTCCTGGGTTGCGACAAGCTCGCCGCTCTGGGTTTTAACCTCAAGCGCTACCTTTGCAACGCCCTGGATATCCTCGGTGCAATCGAGCTTTGCGAATGCATCAACCATATCGGTTTTATAGGTGTGCTTCTTATCAATATCGGTTAAGCCGAAGCTGTCTGCCTTTGCCTCTCCGCTTTCTGCAACGGGCTTGATTCTTGCTGAATATTCTTCAACATAAGCCTTTGCCTCTTCTGCTGAAAGCTCTTCACAGGAAGTAACGGTTGTTGTGAGCTTGTAAACGGGTTGCTTTTCTGTTACGGTCTGCTTTTTGCCGTCAACAAGTGCGTCAACCTCAACCTCCTGCATTTCACCGAACATAATCTGATATGCGCCGATGCTCTCTTCTGTTAAGATTGTTTTATCGTCGTTTGCAAAAACTCTCTTTGTTCCTGTTAATGAGTTTGCATAGGTCTGAACATTTGCTTCAAATGCGCCGAACATATAATCCATGCTCATATAATCATCGCCGTAAACATTATGACGAACCTCAACCAGCTTCTTGAAATAGTTATCAAAAACTGCATCGTAATCATCATAACCGTAGGTTTTTATCAGCTCAACATAGTAAGCATACATTGTGTTATAAACACTGTCAACAGCCTCCTGCTCCTGAGTTGAGCCTGTGCCTACAAAATCAGCCTGCTCCACCTCGTCGTTAACATAGGGACGCATATATGCAGCTCTGATAAAGTCGCCGTATTTCATATTCTTTGAAACAAGAGTTGTTTTATATGCATTATAGCCATCACCGGTCTGAACAATGCCGTCAACATAAGCCTGAGCAACCTTATCGGGGGCAAAGCCGGTATACTTTGTTGCAACCGTGAAAATGCTTAAAACAACCAAAACAACTGCAAGAACTATGCTTGCAACAACGGCATAAGCGCCTGCGCTGAAGCCTTTTTTATCCTTTTTAGCCATTTTAACCCCTCCTTACTCTGCTATTTGTTCGCCGTCTTCGGTTGCCTCTACTGCCTGTGCTTCAACAGCCTTTGCAACCTCTTCGGCAAGTGTTTCCTGTGGTGCTTCGGTTTTGCCCTCAGCCTCTCTCTTCTCAATAAGAGCAGCGGTAATTCTTTCCTTCTTCTCGCCTACCATATCATAGAAGAGAATCGGAACAAACTGAAGAACAACGAAGATTGCGGGAATGATTGTGTATATTGCAAGGAATTTGTTAAGAGTATCGTCCGTCTGGGTTGCATATGCAACGTTTGCACTCTGTGAGAACTGATAGCCCGACCAGGTGTAAACAAGAACGGGAGCAAGCCACTTTGTTAAAGCGGAAGCAATCTTTGAGAAAAGACCGTAGCCAGCGTATGCAAGACCTTCCTGACGCTTGCCGGTTTTGTATTCCATTTCATCAATACAGTCTGCAATCATAATATTCGGGGTAACGTTTGTGTTACCGTGCTGAATACCGCAGAAGAAATTGAGAATAAGGAACGGAACGATAAGCGTGCTGTTGAAGCCGATTCCTCTTGAAACAAAGTAAAGAATTGCAAGCGAGGAAGCGCCGTAGCAGCAGAACAAAATAAATGTTTTCTTTGTTGAGAATTTCTTTAAAACAAGGTTTACAAGAAGGGTTCCTACCGCTGTTCCGATACCCATCGGCAGCATAAGCGCAAGCTTTAAGCCCTTTGAACCGAGAAGATAAACGGCTATGTAAAGAGAAACTGTTCCGTAAACGCCTCGACCGAAGCCGAAGAGCTTGGTTAAAGAAACCATTAATAAGTTTTTGTTTGTGAAAACGAGCTTGATTGATTCAATAAGAGAAACCTTATCGGTTGTAAACGGAACGCGCTCTTTGTTATTTGCAAAGAAAATCATAACAAAGATAATCATTCCGAGTGCGCAGACTGCAGTTGAAATGATAAGGTCAATACCCTGACCTTCTGCATTCTTATACTGCTGCTGTCCCATTATCGCCTTCATAATTACCGGAACAACGATAATAACAACCTGGCCGCCGGACTGACCTACGGAACGAAGGAAGGAAGCGATTGAGATAGCGCTTGAACGCTCGCTCGGATTGGGTGAGCAAAGAGCGCCGAAGCAGTTTGCAGGTGATTCAACCGCACAGGATATTGCAATATACAGCGAATATATTACAAACATCCATACTGTTGCAACCGTAAACGAGCTTGTGTTCGGAGCCATAAATACGAGCATTGAAATAATTGCAAACGGAATAGCGCCGAAACCAACCCAGGGCTTAACTTTACCCAGAGAGGTTTTGGTTCTGTCTACAAGAATTCCGATGATGAGCTCCATAATAGCTCCAACGAAACCTGCAACTCCGAAAACGGAGGAGATAACCGTTGCGAGCTGAGCCGAATCAAAGCCCTTGCCCTTGAAAGCGAAGTCTGCAAAGAAGGTCATCGTGTAATCGGGCATCCAGCCTGAAAGCAGTGCAACGCCGAATAAGCCGATACCGAAGGTGACAATCTCTGATGGCTTCATGTACTTCTTTTCCGCCGGTGCATTGCTTGCAGCAGCGGCTTTTTTCTTTGCCATAAAGAAAACCCCTTTTCTGTTGGCAGAGTAAAACGAATCCAAACACGGTTTAAAATGACTGATTCGCCTTATCTCTGCGTTAAATATACTCGGAATAAACAAATTATTCCTGTGTTATTTGCCTTGACCTAAGCCAAATCAGTTCATTTTAAACTGTTAGCACCTGAAATACTTGTAGTTTAGATGAAATTTGGATTTTGAGGTCGCAGCTTTGCTAACGCAAGGCAAGAATGAAAAATTCGAATTTCGCTGAAATACTGTATTTCAGGCGTATTCGGATTCATTTTGCTCTGCCTTATTCAGTTTATTATAACAAGATTTTAAAAAATATACAATAAAAAATTAACAAAAATATATTTTTATGTGAATTTTGCCACTTGTTGCTATTATCAATCGGCGCAAAGCAACCCTACGCTTCACTCTCCACCCTCCAAACTCCAAACTAAGAAACCGCCTTGTAGGCGGTTTTTTAAAGCAAATCATCTAAAGTTTTTGAATTGAGGAATTCCATAATAACCTCGTTTAGCTCGTTCCACATCGGGCGCGATAAACAGCTTCCCTCTTTTGAGCACTGGTTTTCGCATTCAACGCAGGAAACGGGCGCAAGCGATTTTTCGGTTAAGGCAAGGATTTCGCCGACGGAATATTCGTTAGGCTTTCGGTTGAGCTTATAGCCCCCTGCCTTGCCCCTGGCGCTGTCAAGAAGACCGCCCTTTGAGAGCTTTGAAACAATCGCTTCAAGATATTTCATACTGATTTCCTGGCGCTCGGATATATCCTTGAGCGAGATATATGAGCCGTCGTCATGCTGAGCTAAATCAAGCATAACGCTGATTGCATATCTTCCTTTAGTTGAAATAATCATTTTTTAGCCTTCTTTACTGAAAAATTCCTGTGCAATGCGAACGCTTTCCATTGCGTCCTTTGCGTAGTAATCGGCGTTAATCTGCCTTGCATAGTCCCTTGTAAGCACCGCACCGCCGACAAAAACCTTTGCCTCTGTCTGCTCGTGAAGCAGTTTTATGGTTTTTTCCATATTGACAACGGTTGTTGTCATCAGCGCCGATAAACCGACAAATTTAACACCGTTTTTGATTGTTTCTTCAACAACCTTTTCGCACTTTACGTCTTTTCCGAGGTCAATAACATCAAAGCCGTAGTTCTGCAAAAGCACCTTTACAATGTTTTTGCCTATATCGTGGATATCGCCCTCAACGGTTGCGATTATAATTTTTTCGCCCTTGCTCTGAGCGTTTCCGTTTTTTATCATCTGCGCCTTTATTTCGTCAAAGGCTGCCTTTGCGGAATCCGCGCTCATAAGTAGCTGGGGCAGAAAAACGGTATTTTTCTCAAACCCGTCGCCAACCTTATCAAGCGCAGGAATAATGTGCTCGTTTATGATTTCAAGAGATGCGTAATTTTTAAGAAGCTCCTTTGCGCATTTTGCGCTTTCTTCCTTCATACCCTTAACAATCGCGTCAAAAAGGGTAATATTGCTTCCTGTCGGTGCAGCTTCGCTTTTGATTTCAATTGCCGAGGCGATATATTCCTTGCAGCTTTCATCAAGCCCTGCAAGTGCATTGTATGAATAATATGCGTTCATCATCGAAGCGGATTTAGGATTGATAATTCCGCCGCTTAAGCCCTTCTGTAGCGCCTGAACAAAGAAGGTTGAATTAACAAGCTCTCTGTTAGGCAGACCGAAGCTGATATTTGAAACACCGAGAACGGTATGAACGCCGAGCGTGTTTTTGCAGTAATCAACAACCTTGAGCGTTTCAACAGCGTTTTGCGAATTTGTTGAAACGGTCATAGTCAGTGCATCTATTACCAGATTCTTTTTATCAATGCCGTATTTTTCAGCCTCATTTATCATTTTTTCGGCAAGCGCAATTCTGCCCTCGGCAGTTTCGGGTATTCCGCTTTCGTCAAGGCAGAGGCATACAACAACGCCGCCGTATTTCTTTGCAAGCGGGAATACCTTTGCCATTGACTCGGCTTTTGCGTTGACCGAGTTTATCATCGGCTTTCCGTTATATATCCTGAGCGCCTGCTCCATTGCCTCATAGTCCGAGGAATCTATCTGCAGAGGAAGTGAAAGCACTGCCTGCAGTGCGCAGACCGCGTCTTTCAGCATTTTCGGCTCATCAATTTCAGGCAGACCGACATTGACATCAAGAATATGCGCACCGCATTCCTTCTGGCTGATGCCCTCGCGGATGATATAATCAATATCTCCGTCAATAAGCGCCTGCTTTAAAAGGCGCTTGCCCGTCGGATTAATTCTTTCGCCGATAATAACGCTTTTATCCGAAAATTCAACGCTCTGCGAATAGCTTGAAACAACGGTTTTATTCTTTTTTTCGGGAATATTTGCTTCAATGTCCCTTGTATTATCAATCAGCGCTCTGATATGCGCGGGGGTTGTTCCGCAGCAGCCGCCGAGGTAGGAAACGCCGAGCTCTGCAATCTCTCGCATATATGAAGCAAACTCATCTGCATCAACATTATAAACGGTTTTACCGTTAATCGCTTCGGGAAGACCTGCATTCGGGCAAACCGTAATAGGCGTTGAGGAGCATTCACGCAGTTTCTTAACGAGCGGAAGCATCTGCTTCGGACCGAGTCCGCAGTTAAAGCCGATAACATCAACACCCAAGCCTTCGCAAAGAGCGCAGGCGGTTTTAACATCCGCGCCGGTTAAAAGTCTTGCGTTTTCATCAAAAATCATTGAAACAAAAACGGGTAAATCGCAGTTTTCCTTTGCCGCAAGAACAGCCGCTTTGATTTCGTAGGTATCGCCCATTGTTTCAATGAGTACCAAATCTGCGCCGTCTTTTCCCGCCTTGATAACCTTTGAATATGCTTCAAGGCAATCCTCAAAAGCAAGGTCGCCCATGGGATTTAAAAGCTTACCCGTCGGTCCGATATCAAGCGCAACCTTTTTGCCCGCCTTTTTTGCAAGTGCAACGCCCGCTTTAATCATCTCTTCGTAGTTGTCGTACTTGAGGGGATTTGCACCGAAGGTGTTTGTGCTGATAATGTCGGCGCCAGCCTCGGCATATGCTTTATGAATGGCAAAAACGCGCTCGGGCTCGGTTATATTCAGTTGCTCGGGAACCTCGCCTGCTTTCAGGTTAAGCATTGTTCCCATTCCGCCATCAAAATACTTTATCATAAGTAATCTCTTCTTATCGGGTGTGGGCAGAGCCCACCCAAAATTCGTAATTCGTAACTCGTAATTCGTAATTTAGGAATCTTCGATTCCTATAAACGCCGTAACGCTTTTTGTCGGCAGCATTTCGCAGGTGTCCGTCAGCGTTATGCCTATTCTTTTCGTCAGTTCAAGAATTGAAAAAACCTTTTTCTGCTCGGATATATCCAAATCAAAATAGCCCGGCGAATATCTTTTTCTTAAAGTAACGCCGTACTGCTTTTTTATATCCTCTTCAAGAGCGTCGCAGACCTCTTCGATTTTCTGCGCCGCTGCAGCCTGGAGCGCAATTGCAAGGGAAAGATTGTCTGCAAGGGCAAGGTTTATCATTCTGTCGCACTCTATGCCGAGCGTTGCACCGAAAAGGGCAACCCTTTTGCAGCCTCTGAGGTTTTCGGCAAGGCGTACACTTTTAAAAACATAGCCTGCAACCTCGGTTTCATTCTCTGTTACCCTGCAGTCAAAAACTCTGCAAAGCGTTTTGGGATGAACTGTTTTTTCAACCTTTTCAATTGCTTCATCCGCAAGCGCGAGGAGCTTTTCATCGGTTGTTTTGCTGTTCGTGCGCATATAGCGCAAAACTTCTTTTTTGTTCATTATTCGCTTATTATATCCGAAAGTCCGTTCATAATATGAGCGGCAACCTCGGGCTTGTTCATTGTGTAGATATGAATATTATTGACTCCGTTTGCCATCAAATCAATGATTTGTTCGGTTGCATAAACAATACCCGCCTGCTTCATTGATTTCGGATCGTCGCCGAAGCGCTCCATAATCTTGAAAAACTTTTTCGGAACGCTTGAGTTTGAAAGCTCAATGCTTCGCCTTATCTGGTTTGCGTTTGTTATCGGCATAATTCCCGCAATAATCGGAACATTGATATCCTTTATTTCGCAGAGCTCCTTGAATTCAAGAAACTTATCGTTATCAAAAAACATCTGGCTTGTCAAAAACTCTGCTCCGCATTCAACCTTGTATTTAAGATGTTCAATGTCTTCTTTTTTACTCTTGCTTTCTGGGTGAACCTCGGGATAGCAGGCAGCGCCGATACAGAAATCGCCGAGCTCCTTAATTTCGTTAATAAGCTCATATGCGTATCTGAAATACTGCTCATCGGGGAAAACAAAGCCATCGGGAATATCACCGCGAAGCGCAAGAATGTTTTCAATGCCGTTTTTCTTGAGCTCGCTGACAACCTCGTCAATTCTGCTTTTTGTTGAGGTTATGCAGGTTAAATGAGAAAGCGGTGTAACACCGCTGTTTTTAATCTCGTTTGCAATCTCCTGCGTAAAACCCGAGCGCGTACCTGCCGCACCGTAGGTAACGCTCATAAACGCAGGATTTGACTTGCTCATTTCGCGCACGGTTGCCTTTGTTGTTTCAATTTTATCCCACTGCTTCGGAGGAAAAACCTCAAAGGACACAGTTACTCTGTTGTTTTTTAGTATTTCGCTTATTTTCATCAGCGTTCATCTCTTTTTATTATAATTTAGGTAATTATATATTTTAATTCCCACTTTGTCAATATGAATTAACTATGCCAGAATTATAGTCATTATCGAATCCTTTTCGCATTCGATATTCTGCATATATTCTCCGCAATAAACTTCATCAAGCTTTTTGTCGGCGGTGGATTTAATTATCCTCATCGTCTTATACTCGCCTTCAAATTCAAGCCTCTTTGTTCTTGTCCCCTCGTTAACGGCAACCAGAACGGTTTCGCCCTTCGGGGTTTTAAAGCCCGAAATATTAAAGCGGTTCTGGTCGTTCATCGGGCGAAATCCGATATCAAGCGCCTTTGAGCCGACGGGGATAAATTTTGAATAATGCGCCAGCGCATAGTATCTTTCATTTATATACCACTTTGAAAAATCGGGGCTTGCGCTCATCATCGCGTCGCTGTAATCAAAGCCGTCTTCTTTAATATAAATGCCGTTTACGGCAACCCACGAGGTCCAGCTTTCGCTGCGAGTATAAATAACATCCTGACCGATGATTCTTGCAGTTATCAGCGCGCCCTTGAAATTCCTTGTATGGCTTCTGTTCGGAAGCTCGCACCATTCGCTCATATCAAAGCGGAGCTCTTTATGCGGTCTTACGAGCTTTTTATAGAATTCACGGCGTATTTCGGGATTAAAATCGCTATGGTAGGAATGGAAGGCAAAAACTCCGAGAACCTTCATTATTTCCTTGTCCTTGACAATTGCTTCAAGATATTCAATCGTTTTGCCGAGGAATTCACCGCTTTCGGGTGCATAGAGCTTAACGGGAAGCTCGCGCCTGATTATCTCCTTTGCAAAAAGGCGCAGTATTTCAACAACCTCTTCGGTTTCGTAGTGGCAGCCCTCCTGCCATACATGGTCGCCGCCCCATTTCCACTGGGGCTCGTTTATCGGGCTTATGTATTTAACCGGAAAGCCCTCGTTTAAAAAATGCTCGGTAACATCAAGAAAATAATCAACAAATTCCTTGTATTTCGATTTTGGAATATTGCAGGTATGGGGCAAAAGACTGCCCGAAGCCTGACCGGTTGAGGTCTGGCAGTAATGGGGTGAATTGGCAAATAAAATCAGGGTATCTATATTGCCGAGGGCAAGGCATTTTTTCATAACCTGTACGGCGTTTTTATCCCTTGAAAAATCCCAGCTTGTCTGCTCGGTTTCCTTATCGTAGAGCATAAAGCTTTCGCTTCTTCTCCAGGGGTCCTTAACCCTGAAATTGTCGGGATCGGTACCGCCGCCTACATTATATCTGTAGATATTAAGTCCCAGTCCGCTTTTGCCGTAAAGCAGCTCGGCAATTTCGTTTTGCGTTTTTTCATCACCGCACGCCTGGCTCCACCAGCACGCGGATGTGCCCCAGCCTCTTAATATCTGGCGCTCTTTTGAATTTGTAAGCCTGACTTTCATAAGCTATTCCGCCTTTGCAATATTTTTATTGAATATTTGCTGTTTTTAGTATAGAATTATACAAGTGTAATGTCAATAAAAGCAGGTGAAAAATTGGATTTCAAAAACATAATGCTTGCAGGAATAGACCTTGACGGCACCCTGCTTGCCGATAACAAAATGCTTTGCCCGGGCGCAGCTCAGGCAATAAAAGACGCAAGGGGACGCGGTATACATATTGTTCCGATAACTGGCAGACCGTTTTTAGGCGTTCCCTCTTTTATCAGAGAGCTGGGGGAGATTGAATATTATATAACCTCAAACGGCGCGCAGATAATTGAAGCAAAAAGCGAAAAAAGCATCTTCTCAAACGCGCTTTCAAACGAAAAAACTCTTGAAATTATGAGCATTCTGAGCTCCTTTGACTGCCTTTTTGAGCCCTTTTGCGACGGAGTTGGCTATACGGAGCAGCATATTTTTGACTTTTATATGAGCCGCTTTACGGGAACGCCGCTTGAAGAATACTTTACCTCTTCAAGAAAAATATGCACGGGCTATTACGAAATATTTTCAGATAAGTCAAAATGTGCGGATGAGTTTTTCGTAACCTGCCCCGATGAAAAAACGAGAAGCAGTATTATCAGCGCCGTTGAAAACGTCGGAAACGTTCAGTTTTGCACGCACAGGGATAAATTCCTTGAAATCAGTCAGAGCGGCGCAGATAAAGGTAATGCGCTGAAGATTATCTGCTCGCATCTCGGTATAGATGTAAATAACACAATTGCTTTCGGCGACGGCGAAAACGACATTCCTCTGCTTAAAACGGCAGGTATCGGCGTTGCAATGGGTAACGCAGAAGAACCGCTGTTAAAACACGCCGATTATATTGCAAAAACAAATAACGAAAACGGCGTATGCGAAATATTAAAAAAATGCTCTGTATGATACAGAGCATTTTTTAGCGGTCCTTGGTCCTTGGTCCTTGGTCCGTTTTCTTTTCCTTGCGGTAAATAATCATAAATATCATACCGACAATTCCGCCGACGGTGTTCATCATCATATCGGTCATTGTATCGAAAAGTCCGAGATATCCGTATTCATTATGATATTTTGAAATATCAAACATTGCGGTCTCCTCGCCGAACTTTGCAAGCTGGAGATTTGTTCCGTGCAGGGTATCCATTAAGAATTCGTAAAACTCCCAGCCGACTGCAATTGAAAGGGCAAACATAATTGCAAACATTGCGGCAAGCGTTGTTGCGCATTTACCCTTTTTGCGCTGAATAATAACCGCAAAATCATAGCCGAATACCGCGCAGGCAAGTCCCGAAAGAATGTGCATAAATTCATCGAACCACATAAATCTGTCGAAAAAGCCGAGATATGAGCCGAAAACTATTCCGATAAAAATGATTGCATTAAGCGCTGTCTGGGCAATCGGCGGAACCTCTTCGATAAAGGAGCCGTTGCCGAGAACCTGGAAGAAATCCCAGAGATGGGAGAATATCCAGCAGAATATGCTTTCCCAGCCCATAACAACATTTGCGTGAGCAACTTGGGCGTCGCCGCTTTTTGCTGCGGTAATAAACGAATAGGCTGCGCAGACGAGCATTGCAATTCTGACAATTATCCAGAAAACGAGCTGCAGTTTCGGTATCTGACCTATCGGGTCTTTTTTGATTTTGTAAGTCATATTTTTTCCCTTTTTTGAAAAATCTTCCCGTATATCTTACCACATTAAAGCGATAAATCAACAATATTTTTCATATTTTATATGAATAAATGTAAAAAAACTATAAATTTATTAGACAGTAGTTTGTTTTTTGAGGACGGATTCTGTATAATACTAAAGATGTAAATTAAGGAGGAACTTCTTATGAGCAAACCAAATGCACCGTGGTTAAAGTTTTACGGTGACGCAATCCCCGAAACAATCGAATACCCCCAGGGTTCAATGTATGAGGCTGTTAAAAACGCCTACGAAACCCATATTTACGGCAACGGCTACGGCAACGCATATGAATTCCAGGGCAAGGGAACAAAATATTCCGAATTCTTTAATAAGGTAGACACGGTTGCCAAAGCATTTATGGCTATCGGCATCGGCAAGGGCGATATGGTAACAGTTTGTATGCCAAACGCTCCGCAGGGAATCGACGCATTTTATGCGCTTAACAGAATCAGCGCTGTTCCTGCAATGATTCATCCTCTTTCCGCTGCAGGCGAAATCGCTTTTTATGTAAGCCATACCGAGAGCAAGGCAATTGTTGTTCTTGATATGTTCTATGAAAAGGTGCTTGAAGCGCTTGAGAGCGTTGACCATCCCGTTAAGGTTATTGTTGCAAGAATCAAGGATGAACTCCCCTTCCCGCTCAATCTGCTCTACCCCTTAACCGTTAAGGATAAGCCCGCTCCGATTCCCGCAGACAGCAAGAACGTTATCTCCTGGAGCGACTTTATCAAGGGTGCAAAAAATGTTGAAAAGCTTCCCGATGAATTCCCGGGTAAGGATGATACCGCAGTTATTCTTTTCAGCGGCGGAACAACAGGTACCTCTAAGGGCATTGAGCTTACAAACCTCAATATGAACGCTCTCGGATACCAGGTTTCGCAGTCAGCCTGCTTCCCGATGACAGGCTTAAAGATGTTCTCCGTTATGCCTCTTTTCCACGGCTTCGGTCTCGGCGTAGGTATACATACCGCAATGGTTTGCGCTGCAACCTGCATACTTATTCCCCAGTTCACAATCAAAACATACGCAAGGGATGTTATTAAATATAAGCCGAATGTTATCGTCGGCGTACCGACTCTTTATGAAGCACTGCTTCGCTGCGAGGGCTTTGAGGGTGCGGACCTTTCATTCCTCAAGGGCGTTTTCTGCGGCGGCGACTCACTTTCCGTTGAGCTCAAAAAGAAGGTTGACGCCTTCCTTAAAGAACACAATGCTCCCGTTCAGATTCGTGAGGGCTACGGAACAACCGAATGCGTTACCGCTTCCTGCCTCACACCTTATGATTACTTCCGTGAGGGCAGTATCGGTATTCCGTTCCCCGATGTTTTCTATCAGATAGTTGACCCGCAGACCGATACCGAGGTTCCCTACGGCACCGAGGGCGAAATCTGCATCTGCGGTCCCACCATTATGAAGGGCTATCTTAAGAATAAGGCTGAAACCGCTTCAACGCTCCGTGTTCACGATGACGGAAACGTATGGCTTCATACGGGCGACCTCGGAACAATGGATGAGGACGGCTTCATTTACTACAAGCAGAGACTTAAGAGACTTATTATTGTTTCGGGTATCAATGTTTATCCCTCACAGGTTGAAAACACAATTGACGCTCACCCCGATGTTCTTCTTTCATGCGCAATCGGCATCCCCGACCCGTATAAGATTCACAAGGTTAAGGCTTTCGTTGTTCTCCGTCCCGGTGTTGAGCCGAGCGATAAGATTAAGGAAGAAATCCTTGAGCACTGCAGACACAATATTTCAAAATATGCAATGCCCAGAGAGATTGAATTCAGAACCGAGCTTCCCAAAACACTCGTCGGCAAGGTTGCATACCGCAAGCTTGAAGAAGAGGAAGAAGCAAAGTACAAAGCAGCTCAGGAAAATAACTAAAAAATGGTTGGCGAAATGCCAACCATTTTTTAGTTCAGTGAAAAGTTAAACTGTACCGAAACGGAATTCGGTTACGGTTTTAAATTCCTCGTTTGCCTTAACATATCTCATCGGGAATGAGGGAATGTTAAGCGAATCGGGATAGAACTGGGTTTCAAGCGCTGCGCCGCGGCGGTATTTAACCGCGCCGTTTGCCTTGCCTGCGGTGTTATCCTTTGCAAGCCAGCCGCCCGTATAGAGCTGAACGCCGGGTAAATCGGTGTAAACCTCAAGCTTTCTTCCGCTTTCCTCGTCAATCAGTCTTGCAGCAAGACCGAAAACGCCGTCGCCTTTATTGAGGCAGTAGTTATTATCGTATCCAATTCCCTCAATAACAGTTCTGAACGGCTCGTCAATCTTTTCGCCGATTTTATGAAGATGGGTAAAATCGAGCATAGTGCCCTTAACATCGCCGAGCTCGCCCGTCATAAGCTGGTCTGAATCGCTCTCGGTAAATTTATCCGCATCAATAAAAAGCAGGTGCTCCTCAACTGTTTTTTCGGGATCTGCAGAAAGATTGAAATAAACGTGGTTGGTCGGGTTAGCGATATTATTGATGTCCGAAAGAACGCTGTATTCAATTCTTAAGGTATTATCCTCGGTAAAAATATACTTAACCTTCATTGTATAGTTGCCAGGGAAGCCGTCCTCGCCATCGGGTGAAAAACGGCTGAAAACAACATAGTCCTCCCCTGTTTCTT
>Ga0310786_10003926_pt1 | contig 21074 bp, 18 predicted proteins | sample AusTroGonzalo_MG_FD_203881 | JGI IMG/M metagenome (GOLD analysis project Ga0310786, IMG submission 203881) | Bovine rumen microbial communities from tropical cattle in Woodstock, Queensland, Australia - Gonzalo_03 (v2) (version 2) | ecosystem: Host-associated > Mammals > Digestive system >... | reverse complement strand
GGAATCACAGCAGCCGCCGATCAAGATCATCTCACCGGGTAAGGTTTTCCGTTCAGATGACGATGCCACACACTCTCCGATGTTCTCCCAGATGGAAGGACTTGTAGTAGACGAAGGCATCACACTCTGCGACCTTCAGGGTATGTTAGACGTATTCGTTAAGAAGATCTTCGGCGAAGAGACCAGAACCCGTCTGAGACCTTCATATTTCCCGTTCACTGAGCCTTCCGTTGAGGTTGACGTTTCCTGCTTCCAGTGTGGCGGCAAGGGATGCAAGCTTTGCAAGGGAACAGGCTGGATCGAAGTCCTCGGAGCAGGCGTAGTAAACAAGAAGGTTCTTGAAGGCTGCGGAATCGACAGCGATAAATACAGCGGTCTGGCTTTCGGTATCGGTATCGATCGTATTGCCATGCTCAAGTACGGAATCAACAACATCAAACTCCTGTTTGAATCTGATCTGCGCGTACTTGAACAGATCGACGATTAAGGTTAGGAGGCAAAGATATGTTAGTACCATTAAGTTGGCTTAAGGATTATGTAGATATTGATGTTACCCCGGACGTTCTTGAAGAAAAGCTCTTCAGCTGCGGTTTCGAGGTAGAGGAAAAATACGAGGTAGGCAAGGACATCTCAAAGGTCGTTGTCGGCGAGGTTAAGACATGCGAAGCGATTGAAGGCACACATCTTCATCTTTGCACTGTTGATGCAGGTGAAAACGGTGTTCTCCAGATCTGCTGCGGCGCTGATAACGTTGCTGCAGGCGGTAAGTATCCTCTTGCTTTGATCGGAGCTCAGGTTTATGCGACCGCAAAGGATCACAAGACCGTTGAAGGCGTCATGACTATCGGTCAGGGCAAGCTCAGGGGTTACGATTCATTCGGTATGCTCTGTTCAGGCGTTGAGATCGGCGTTACTGAGGACATGTTCCCCGGTGCAGGTTATGACGGACTCTTGGTTCTTCCTGCTGACAGCGTGCCTGGTGCTGACGTTAAGCCCATCTTAGGACTTGATGATTACATCTTCGACGTATCTATCACAGCAAACAGACCTGACTGCCAGAGCATTTTCGGTATCGCAAGGGAAGTTGCGGCAGTTCTTGGCAAGCCCGTTAAGGAACCTGCTTTGGATTATACAGAGAGCGATGTTTCCATCGATTTCAACATTCGCGTATCAGCTCCTGATATCTGCCCGAGATACATCGGTCACTATGTTTCAGACGTAACTATAGGTGAGTCTCCGCTCTGGATGAAGCGCCGTCTTGCACTCGTAGGCTGCTCTGCGATATCCAACGTTGTTGATATCACAAACTACGTTCTTTATGAGCTTGGCCAGCCGATGCACGCTTTCGACTATTCATACCTCGAAGGCGGAGAGATCCACGTACGCCGCGCTGAAAACGGTGAGAAGATCGTAACTCTCGATGAGAAGGAATTCTCGCTTACATCAGATAACCTCGTTATCTGCGACGGTAAGAAGCCTGTTGCGTTGGCGGGAATCATGGGCGGTCTCAATTCAGAGATCCTCGATTCCACAAAGGCAGTAATGTTTGAGGCAGCAAAGTTCGCTCACGACAATATCCGTAAGAGTTCCAAAGCTTTGGGTCAGGTTTCTGATTCGAGCTTGAGATTCTCCAAGGGAGTAGACGAATATACGACCGTAATGGCCATGAAGAGAGCTCTGCATCTCATTGAAGAGCTTGGCTGCGGTAAGGTCTCCAAGACTGCTTTCGACGTAAATACAGGCAATTCTATCGAGCCCAGAAAACTTACCGTAAGCGTTAAGAAGGTCAACGGCGTTCTCGGAATTACTGTTCCTGACGAAGATATCATTAGGATCCTTACAGGACTTAATTTTGCGCCGGAACTTAACGGTGATTCGCTTACTATCGCGATTCCCGGTTACCGTGTTGACATGGAGTCCTATCAGGATGTTGCTGAGGAAGTTATACGTATGTACGGTTACGATCACATCGTTCCGACATTCATTCCTACGGCTAAGGTTACAAGCGGCGGTTATAACCTCAAGCAGCGTTCTGAGCTTAAGATCAGGCGTGATCTATGCAGTGCAGGCGCTTCCGAAGGGGTACATTATTCATTCTTCTCGCCCGCAGATTTCGATCTTTTGAGGCTTCCCGAGGATGCTACCGAGAGAACAGCGATCAAGATATTGAATCCTATCAATATTGATCTTTCTCTTATGCGTACAACGCTTGCACCTCAGATGATCAAGGCTATGGCCCGTAACCAAAAGAACGGAATCCTTACAGGCCGTATCTATGAGATGGGCAATAAGTTCCTGCCAAAATCTCTGCCTCTTACTGAATATCCTGATGAGCGTGAGACTATCTGCATCGGCGTTTTCGGTGAGGATGAGGATTTCTACTCTTTGAAGGGGTTAGTTGACGTGATTGCTGATTCACTTGATGTTGAATTCGATTACGATAAGACTCAAAAGACGTTCCTGCATCCCGGCAGGACCGCTAAGGTAATCTGCAACGGTGAAGAGGTAGGTTATCTTGGTCAGGTCATCTATGAGATCTGCGACGAGCTCGACATGAGAGTTCCTGCTTATGTAGCCGAGATCGACCTTCGTATCTTAAGCAAGTACTACGGCAAGGAAAGAAAGTTCATTCCGCTTCCGAAGTTCTTTGAGGAAAAGCGTGACTTCTGCTTCGTTATGGATAAGGGCATTACAAATGCTCAGGTCGAGAAGGAGATCAAGGCTTCATGTGAATACATTACAAAGATCGAACTCTTCGACATCTATGAAGGCATCCAGCTCGGCCTCAACAAGAAGAGTCTCGCATACAGCGTTGTATTCACACCTAAGGATGAGGAATTCAAGCCTGAGGTGATCGACGGCTTCGTTAGCACGATCCTTAATAATCTCGGTGAGAAGTACGGGATCACGCTCCGCGCCTGAATCACAAACCGCTTAATAGGTTTATATAGCGTTTGAAAGTGAACTAAACGCCTTAAGACCTAACAGCATCAATGCTTTGAATGCTTTTAACGCCCGGTCCGCCGGGCGTTTTTCTTTGTCGGTATTTGTCGGTTTTTGTCGCATAAATCAAAGGGTATTCCATTGTAAGATTATCCAAATCTTCAAAGGGAGGCGCTTTTTATGTCCACGCTTGAATCGGCAATTGTTTTCACTCTGATACTTACTTTGTTGACGTTCATGGTTACTGCGCCTGAATCTGCTGCCATTTCTGCGATCGATGACTGCAGGTATGGTTTTGAGGAGTGCGCTTTCCAGAACAAAGACAAAAAGCTGCTTAATGACAAGAAGATCGGTACGGCAGTTTCTTATGATGCATCTCCCGAGAGGCTTTGCACCTATCTGACAGGGCTTTCGGACAACTTCCGCCTTATCTATGGAAAGGCTGCTAGCTTGGCTTCCTGAGGTGAGAATATGAGAAGACGGATAAAGAAAAGAAAGAACCGTTTCGGGGCATCTTCAGTATTTCTGGCTATAATCCTTTCAGCAGTGATCCTGGTCGAATGCACTTTCCTGACTTTTGTATGGGAACTTGATTACATTACCAAGGTCAATAATGCGGTGGATGCCCAGGTTGACAGCATATTGTGCGAATATAACCGCCAGTTGTTTGATGTATATGGCGTATACGCTTTCACAATGACCGCAGTTGATGACGACGTATACCGTTCTGCGCTTCTGGCATGCGGTTATGACGAGGGACCTCAGATAGATCTTGCCGGTTACAGGAAGATAGACAAGAAAGCGTTTAAAGACGCTATCGGTATGTATTACTCATACAGGGCGACAGGCATAGCTCTGATCCAGGTCGTTGACGTGTTTTCCGGTATGATCGATGAGCTTATAGATTCAGACGTCCTTAAGAAGATCAAGGAATACACCTCGAGTCCTGCTGCAGGATACGTGACGGACATCATACAGGGAGCTGAGAAGATAAGTTCCTGGTTTGAAAAAGCGGGAGAGAAGCTGAATATAGAAGACTTCAAGAAAGAACTGGGGTTATTCGATTCTCTGAAAAAGAAACTTGAAAGTGATGACAACGATCTCAAAGATCTGTCTTTCAACATAAGCCTTAAGGATATGAAGCCTGCAATCCAACTCTTTGAAGGTCTTATTGATCTTCACGAGAAGCTTGGAAAGAGCAGTTTCAGGCTTGCTTCTCACATTTATGAAGCAAACTATTTCTCGTATAACTTCGACTGCAGACTTAAGCAGGATATAGATGCATCCATTAACGGAACGGCTTTTTCAGACATTCACAGTCAGAATAAGGACGATTCTGAGTACATACTTACAGGATTGACAGGAAACAAATCGTTTGCCGCGGTAAATTTCCTGCTGCTCCAGGTGCTTACCGGAACCAATTTCCTGAGGGATTATACGGATAAAGAATACAGGAGCAAGGTTGATATTGTATCCAAGGTCATATCGGCGATCATCGCGGCTGTTTCAGAAGGATCTGTTGATATCGATTACAGGATAATCACAGTAGCCTTGATAGTTCTCATAGCTACTTTCAAGGCAGGAAAGGATATTCAGACGTTAAGAAAGGGCGAACGCGTCGCTTTGTATGAAAAGAACGGCAAGAAAGTAGTTACGGCAGGATACAGGGATTTCCTTTTCCTGTTCATGCAGGCAGTTCCGGATGATCTTATGCTCGAAAGAGGACTTTTGATCCTGAGAAGGGACTATGGAGAACTTTATACGGGCTTAACCGCAACTGCGGATACCGGAATCAGGAAGATCAGCGTCACAAAGAGCTACGCGCTGTACGGGTGAAAGGTTATGAAAGACAAAAAGGGAAGTATAACTTTAGAATCATCGATCTGCTTTACGGGAGTACTGATCCTGATCGCATGCATTATCAGCGCTCTGAACCTTTACAGGACAGACATTCTCATGACCAGATCCGTAAACCAGTGCTGCGAGAACGTATCTTTGCTTTATCCGCTCACTGTGCCTGCAGGAGATGCGGCATCAGTACTGTTAAATGCTTTCCCTGATACCGGCATAGAAGGCACCAAGGCAGCATCGATTTTCGGAACTGTAGCCAAAGCAGTCGGCGGATATGAATCAATATCCGGATATAAGCTCGAAGAAAAGGTCTTGGACGGTATTTTAGCCGGTACCATGGCCAAGAACATAACCAGGTACTACAAAGAGCGAAACGGCGGTTCTTCGTTCTTTTGTCCCGACGATATCGATGTAAGGTTCGATATAAGTTCAAAAAGGCACATTATCGAAGTTTCTGTCGATTATTCGGTCCTGACGATAGCAGGGAGGAAGCATAAGACGGTTTATTCGATAATCCCTCTGTACGGCGATTCCTCTCTGATACTTGAAGGTGATGAAAAAGGGAATAACAATGGCGACATCTGGAGCCTTGATAACTTTAGCCGCGGAGATCAGTTCAGAAAGATCTTCGGGACTAATCTGCCCAAGACTTATCCGGTCATTGACAGTAATGAGAACGGAAATGTAGGCTCTCTGAAAACGATCGATCTGACGGCTCCGTATTACAAGTCAAAATCCAAGATTACCAAGAGCATAAAGTCCGATATCGACAGATTAAGTTCCTTTAACGGCACTGACAAGCTCATAAACGGCAAAGAATACAGTGTCAAAAACATTAAGGGGAAGACTCTGACAGTGGTAATTCCGGGCAATTCTCCCGCTGACCGGAAAAATACGGTAAAATCTCTGACAGAGTATGCAAAGGGCAAAGGCGTAAAACTTGTTATCAAGGAATACGGCAAATCGACAAAATACGCCTGAACCGGTAAAAAAACCTCAACTTTGGCAGGATATTTCCTTTTATTTAATTTATTGTATTAAAATCGATATTGCGTTATCATATATCGGTAAATTTGGAGGTATCTTGTTTGAAACACGAAAATACTGTCAGAACACCTAGCCTGGCGAACTCCAGGATCAATACGGACAGCACTGCAAATCTGTCTATCGGAGACACTTTGAGAAAGGCAAAGAAAAATCTTTTCTTTTCGAGATGTCTGATGGGCATTATGGCTGTCTTAATTCTTACGATACTTTTCGTTCTTTTCTTTACGGGAATTGCCAATCCGTTCCTTAATTACGTTGACAACGCTGTCGGGTGATCATCATGATCAAGAATACTGACAGGAATGAAATGAAATTTGCCGCTGCCTTCAATGACAGCGAGATGGAAGAGCTCACCGATCTCTATAACGCGATACTTACGCTTGAGAATCCTGAGGAAGTACATAAGTTCTTCAAGGATCTTTGTTCGGTCAATGAGCTCCAGTCATTTCTTCATCGTTGGCAGATAGTTAGAAGGATCGAGCAGGGTAAGAGCTACGAAGAGATAATCAAAGAACTTTCCGGTTCGGCGGAAACCGAAAAGGCCGCAGAATCTTCCGGTGAGAAGCGTGGAAGCGGAAGAGTACGCGGAAAGGCAAGAAGCAGCACTAAGGTCAGTTCGACGACCATTTCTCGTGTTAAAACATGCTATATCAATCCTGATGGCGGTTACAGAACCGCATTAAAACGTTTAAACGAACGAGACAATAAAGAACAAGAGGAGAAATCTGAGTAAATGGGTTTATTAACAACGGTATTCGGAACGCACAGCGATCACGAACTTAAGAGGATCAAGAATCTCGTAGATTCCGTAATGAACTACGAGGAAGAATATTCAAAGCTTAGCGATCATGACCTCGCACATAAGACTGACGAGTTCAAGAAGAGGATCGAAGAAGGTGAGACACTTGACCAGCTTCTTCCTGAAGCATTTGCTACTGTAAGAGAAGCTGCTTGGCGTGTTCTCGGCATGAAGCCTTACAGAGTTCAGGTCATCGGCGGTATCATCCTGCACCAGGGAAGAATCGCAGAGATGAAGACGGGTGAAGGTAAGACACTCGTTGCAACAATGCCTGTTTACCTCAACGCTCTTACCGGCAAGGGTGTTCACGTAGTCACAGTAAACGATTACCTCGCAAAGCGTGACTCCGAGTGGATGGGTAAGGTTTACAAGTTCCTCGGAATGACAGTAGGCCTCATCATTCACGACATTCCTAACCGTGACCGCCACGACATGTATGCTTGCGACATCGTATACGGAACAAACAACGAGTTCGGTTTCGACTATCTCCGTGACAACATGGTCGTAAGAAAAGAGCAGGTTGCTCAGCGTGAGCTCAATTACGCTATTGTCGACGAGGTCGACTCGATCCTCATCGACGAGGCAAGAACACCTCTCATCATATCCGGCCGTGGTGTTGAGTCTTCAGACCTTTATAAGAAGGCTGACGCGTTCGTTAAGACTCTCAAGTCTTATACGGTCGTTGAGACTGATGACAAAGTCGATATGGATGACGTTGTAGGCGACGCTGATTACGTTATCGACGAGAAGGCAAAGACATCAGTTCTTACAGCAAACGGTATCGCAAAGGCCGAGAAGCATTTCGGTATCGACAACCTTTCAGATTCAGACAACTTCGACCTTCAGCACTATATCAACAATGCCCTCAAGGCTAACGGTAACTTCAAGAAGGACGAACAGTATATCGTTCAGGACGGCGAGGTTATCATCGTAGACGACTTCACAGGACGTCTCATGCCGGGCCGCCGTTACAGTGACGGTCTCCACCAGGCTATTGAGGCTAAGGAAGGAGTTAAGGTCGCAAGTGAGAATAAGACACTTGCTACTATCACATTCCAGAACTTCTTCAGAATGTACTCTAAGCTCTCCGGAATGACCGGTACGGCTTATACGGAAGAATCCGAGTTCAGACAGATCTATAACCTCGACGTTATCCAGATCCCTACAAACAAGCCTGTTATCCGTCAGGATGATTACGATGCGGTTTTCAAGACAGAGAACGGCAAGTACTCAGCACTCCTTAAGACAGTTAAGGAAGCTCACGAGAAGGGACAGCCTGTTCTTGTCGGTACCGTAAGCGTCGATAAGTCAGAACTCCTTTCGAGGATCTTCACAAAATACGGCATCAAGCATAACGTGCTCAATGCTAAGAACCATATGCGCGAGGCTGAGATCGTTGCTCAGGCCGGCCGTAAAGGTGCAGTTACGATCGCAACCAACATGGCAGGCCGTGGTACCGATATTATCCTCGGCGGTAACGCAGAGTTCCTTGCACTTCAGGAAATGAGAAAGCTTGGCTATCCGGAAGACCTCATTGATGCATCAACAGCTCACAACGAGACAGATGATGAGCTCATTCTTGAGGCAAGAGAGCGTTTCACAACACTTGAAAAGCAGTTCAAGGAAGAGCTTGCACCCGAAGCTGATGAAGTAAGAGAACTCGGCGGTCTCTTTATCGTAGGTACCGAAAGACATGAATCAAGACGTATCGATAACCAGCTCAAGGGTCGTGCAGGACGTCAGGGTGACCCAGGAAGATCCAAGTTCTTCCTTTCACTCGAGGATGACCTCCTCAGGATCTTCGGCGGTGACCGTGTAACAAGTCTTGCAGATACTCTCGGAATTGACGATGACATGGAGATCCAGTTCAAGTCACTTTCAAGAATGATCGACAGCTCACAGAAGAAGCTCGAAGCGCTTCATTTCTCATCTCGTAAGAGCGTCCTCGAATACGATGACGTTAACAACGTTCAGAGAACGATCACATATGAGCAGAGACGTCAGGTCATCAACGGCAGTGACGTACATGACATCTATCTGTCGATGGTTGACCGTGTAGCTTCACGTATCGTTAATACTTATGCTCTTGACGGAGTTATCTCATCTTCTGAGAGATATACACTCGGCAGACAGTTAGAAGACATCTTCGGTGATCTTGACTCTGTAAAGAAGGTTCAGGATTCTGATGAAGAGCTTCCTTCAGCAGATGATCTCGCAGAAGAGATCGCTGAAGAGGCTAAGGAGATCATTGCAAAGAAGGATGAAGAGATCACACCCGAAGTCTTCAGAGAAGCTGAGCGTCAGATCCTCCTCAGAACCGTTGACCTCAAGTGGATGGATCACATCGATGCCCTCGATCAGCTTTCTTCAGCTATCCGTATGAGAAGTGTCGGTCAGCACGATCCTGTAGTTGAATATAAGCTTGAAGGTTCTGCAATGTTTGAAGAGATGAACGAAGCCATCCAGAATGATGCTGTTAAGTTCATCATGAGAGCAAAGTTCACACCTGAATCTGAGTTCGAGGCAAAGGAAGTTGCTAAGAACATTTCAGAAGGCCACGGCAAAGAAGTTACACCTAACTCTGCTTCTACACCCATCGAGGGAACGGCTGCTTCCAATGAAACAATGCAGCCTGTAAAGAGAGATTCAAGTAAGGTTGGCAGAAATGATCCGTGCCCTTGCGGTTCAGGCAAGAAATATAAGGATTGCTGCGGTAAGAAGTAATGATAGTTAATAAGGAAGAATACTATAAATCTTTAAAAGAAGCAGGTAACTATATTGTAGAGCGTCTTAACGGACGCAAAGTGCCTGAGATATGCCTGGTCCTGGGTTCGGGACTCGGTCCTCTTACGGAGGTTTGTGACAAGTATTTTTCCGTTCCTTATACCGATATCCCGGATTTCCCGCGTTCAACAGCTCCCGGTCATGCCGGAACCTTGATCGCAGGAAACCTTGCCGGTAAAGACGTATTCATGATGAGCGGAAGATTCCATTATTATGAAGGCTATCCTATTGAAACGCTTGTTTTCTACATCAGAGTATTAGGTCTTATTGGTGTTAAGACTCTTATCCTGACTAATGCAGCCGGCGGTATTAACACAGAGATGAGGCCTCCTGAATTCGTCGCCATAACCGATCATCTGTCTTTCTACTGTGAATCAGTATTGAGAGGTCAGAATCTTGACGAACTTGGAACCAGATTCCCTGATCAGAGCAATGTTTATGATAAGAAGCTGGTATCCCTTTTGGAAGAATGCGCTAAAGACCTTGGAATTAAGCTTTCACGCGGTGTTTACGCATATATGAAGGGCCCTCAGTATGAGACACCGGCAGAGATAAGAGCTCTCCGTACATTAGGAGCTGACTGTGTAGGAATGTCTACTGTGCCGGAGGCGGTCTGCGCTTCTCATATGGGTTTGCGTGTTGCCGGAATTTCATGCATCACAAACATGGCTGCTGGCATCAAAGATGCTCCGCTTTCAGAAAAGGAAGTACTTGATACGGCAAATGCAGCATCTGAGCAAAGCTGCGCACTCGTTAAGGAATTTATCAAACGCATGTAAAAGGGGGAACTGACTATGCATGCTTATGAGGTAAAAGATATCAGCCTTGCACCCTATGGTCTTGAGAAGATTGAATGGGCATACCGTAACATGCCGGTTCTCCGCACCATTGAAGCGGAACTGATCGAAAAACAGCCTTTTAAAGGCCTTAAGATTTCTGTCTCTGTGCACGTTGAGGCAAAGACGGCATGCCTTGCCAGAGCACTTGCAAGAGGCGGTGCTGAAGTAGCAATTACCGGTTGTAATCCTCTTTCTACTCAGGATGACGTTGCCGCTGCTCTCGCTGCCAGCGGAATGATGAGCGTTTATGCGGTCCATGGTGATTCTGAAACGGATTATTTTGCCCGTCTTAAGAAGACTCTTGCGTTCGGACCTGACATTGTCATTGATGACGGCGGTGATCTTGCGCTTCTGCTTCACTCCGAACTGAAGGATCTTGCTCCAAACGTTATCGGCGGATGCGAAGAGACCACCACAGGCGTTCACCGCCTTGAGATATTAAAAAACGAAGGAAAGCTTGCATATCCCGTAATCGCTGTTAACGATGCAAGATGCAAGCATCTTTTCGATAACAGATTCGGTACAGGTCAATCCGTTTGGACCGGAATCATGGCTACGACAAACCTTGTTGTAGCTGGAAAGACTGTTGTTGTAGCTGGTTACGGAATGTGCGGCAGGGGAGTTGCCATGAGAGCTAAAGGCCTTGGCGCAAGGGTAATCGTAACTGAGATCGATCCCGTAAAGGCTTGTGAAGCACTTATGGAAGGCTACGATGTTATGACCATGGACGAAGCTGCTCCTCTTGGAGACTTCTTCGTTACCGTTACCGGATGTAAAGACGTTATTACCGCTAAGCATTTCCTCATGATGAAGGACGGCGCGGTTTGCTGCAACGCAGGCCATTTCGACTGTGAAGTAAGCATGAAGGACATTAAGGAAATGGCTGTTTCTGAGACTGAGCTACGTCATAACGTTATCGGTTATAAGCTCGAGAACGGCAACACTGTTTGCATTATCGCAGAGGGAAGACTTGTAAACCTTGCTTCAGGCGACGGACATCCTGTTGAGATCATGGACATGAGTTTTGCTTTGCAGGCTCAGTCAGCTATGTATATCGCTATGCAGAAAGAACGTCTCCCCATTGATGTTTATCAGACTCCTGAAGTAATCGATAACAGGGTTGCCGAGATCCTTCTTGATACCAAGAAGATCAAGATCGACGTTCTGACTGAAGAACAGAAGAAGTATATTTCTTCCTGGGAATTCTGATAAGTATTTGGTTTTTAATTTCTAAAGAGGTGTCTAATGGCTTTACGTAATCTTGTTATTGAGGGAGATCCGCTTCTCCGTAAGAAATCCCGTCCCGTTGACGAAATAACACCCAGGATCTTAAAGCTGCTCGATGATCTTGCTGATACCATGTATTACGAGAACAGGGGTATCGGCATCGCTGCACCTCAGGTAGGCGTGTTAAGACGTGTTTTCATTGTTGATGTTGGTGATGATCATGGAAAGATCGAGTTCATCAATCCCGAGATCATTGAGGCCAGCGGTTCACAGGTAGGCGGTGAAGGCTGTCTTTCAGTTCCCGGCAAGACATGCGAAGTTGACCGTCCTGACCATATCAAAGTTAAGGCATTGGACCGCAACGGCAATGAGTTTGTCCTCGAAGCTGAAGATCTTCTTGCAAGATGCATCTGCCACGAGAATGACCACCTTGATGGTATTCTTTTCATCGACAAATCGGTAGACGGCAAGGTTTACCGCATTGAAGACGATGATGACGAGGAAGAGGAGTGATTCCGATTGATTAATCCTCACGATTTCAGAATCGTATTTATGGGAACGCCTGAATTTGCTGCTGTCAATTTCAGGGCTCTTGTTGAAGCCGGCTTTAATGTCGTGCTCTGCTGCTGCCAGCCAGACAAACCCGTCGGAAGGAAGCAGATCCTTACACCTCCGCCTGTTAAAGTCGCAGCGCTGGAGAATAATATCGAAGTATATCAGCCTAATACGTTAAAGACGGAAGAGGCATTTAATAAGATCTCTGAAGCAAAACCCGATATGATAGTTACCGCTGCATACGGAAAGCTTCTTCCGGTAAACGTGCTTAGAATTCCCAAGTTCGGCTGTATCAACTGCCACGGCAGCCTTCTTCCTGAAAGAAGAGGATCAGCTCCTGTTCAGAGAGCCGTTATGGACGGCGATAAGGTAACAGGCATAACCATCATGGAGATGGCTGAAGGTATGGATACCGGTGATATCCTTATCCAGAAAGAGCTCGAGATCGGTCCCGACATGCATTCGGATGAGCTCATGATGGCTTTGGCAGAACTATCAGCTTCAATGCTTCCTTCGGCTGTTACTGACATAGCGGAAGGGAAGATCACTCCCGTTAAGCAGGACGATTCAAAAGCAACATATTGTCCGCCGCTTTCTTCAGAAGAAGGCCATTTCACATGGGACATGTCTGCACAGACTATCCATAACAAGGTAAGAGCTTTGAGTTCATGGCCCGGTGCTTACACCGAAGCCGGTGACAGAAAACTTAAGATCTATGACACAAGGATCACTGTTGAATTACCGCCTTTTGCAGATCTTTCTCTTGCCGGATCATCAGCTCCCGGAACTGTTATAGCAGCAAAGGGCGCTGACCTTATAGTTAAGTGCGGAGATGGCTTTATCAAGATCGTAGAACTGCAGTTTGCAGGCGGAAAGAGACTTATGGCAAGAGATGTAGCGCATAACTACAAGCCGGGGCAGGTCTTCACCTGATCAGAGGTCAAAATGAGCACGGAGATCAGATATAAGAAAAAGGACATTCAAAAGCTCATAGAAACGGGCAACGAACGTGAGCTTTGTTTCCTGATGCTGTATCAGGTATATGTTGAAGGAGCTTTTTCAAATCTGGTTATCAAAAAGGCTGATAAAGTTGCTTCTGAACTCGGTAAAAAACTGGATTTCACGAGAGCCATGCTTTACGGCACTCTTACTTATACATTCGCAATTGATTTTCTTATCAGGCATATAACGAAGGAAGATCCCGATCAGATGGATCCTGTTACCAGAACCGTTATAAGAATGGCAGTATGGCAGCTCCAGTTCGGCGAAAACATTCCTGATTATGCTGTTACGGATTCTTCCGTAGAGATAGTAAAAAAGTATAATCACAAGGTTTCGGGTTATGTTAATGCGGTTGTACGTAAGTATGCTTCCGCGCCCGAAGCTAAGAAATATCTTGAGCAGTACAAGCCCGGCATCAGGGTGTCTCTCAAGCCTGAGATCTACGGCATTTTCAAGAAGGATTTCGGTAAGAGCAGGGCGTTTGACATCGGTTCCGCATTCCTTAAGCCTTCAGGAACGACTGTCAGATTTGACAGTTCAAAGATCGAACAGGGCAAATTGATAGCTGAACTTAAGGAAACTGGCATCTTTGCCGAACCCGCAAAACTGATAGCAGATGCCATTGAGATCTCCGGAGGCCTTAAAGGTCTTGAAAATTCAGATATATATTCTAAATACGGAATGTTCATCCAGGGAGAAGCTGCGATGCTCGCTTCCTTGATCGCATCACCCGTCGAAGGAAATAAGATACTTGACTGTTGTTCGGCTCCGGGCGGCAAATCTACGCATATGGCTTCTATCTGCCACGACAATTGCAGCATTCTTTCATGCGATATCAGCGAAGCCAGGCTCCAGCTTGTATCTGAAAATGCCAACAGACTTGGTCTTAAGTCTATTTCGGTCAAGTGTTGTGACGCCGCTAAGATCAGCAAGGAGAACAAGGACATCAGAAAGACTTTCGACCTCGTTCTTTGCGACGTTCCGTGCAGCGGCTTGGGACTTATCGGAAGAAAGCCCGATATAAGAGAGAAGATAACTTTTGAGCGTATAGAAGAGCTTCTTCCGATTCAGCAGGACATTCTCGACAGTGCGGCAAAGATGGTAGCACCGGGCGGGGCGCTGGTCTATTGTACATGCACTCTCAACAGTGACGAGAACGAGAATCAGGTATCGGCATTTTTGGAGTCTCATAAGAGTTTTCATACTGTTTCTATCGTTAGATATCTGCCTGATACTATTGAAATGGATGAAAGCAGGAAAGAAGCGGCGGAGAACGGCATGATCACGCTTTTCCCTGATATAGACGGATGCGAAGGATTCTTCATCTGCAGGATGGAGAAAGACAGAAAGGATGACCAGGAGTGAACCGCAAATTCTGTCTCGATCTTACGCTGGATGAACTAAAAGTCTGGTGCCGGGAAAACGGCATCCAGTCTTACAGGGCTGGTCAGATATACAAATGGCTGTCTTCCGGCGTTACCGATACTTCAGACATGAACAACGTTCCCAAAGACATTCGTTCGAAGCTTGAGGAAAGCTTTATTTTCGGCAGCTTTGAGGTCAGGCAGAAACTTGTTTCCAAACTGGACGGAACAACTAAACTTGTATTTGAACTTTACGACGGAAACATTATCGAGACAGTTGTGATGCGTTATAAGACCGGCCTATCCATATGTATTTCATCGCAGGCCGGCTGCAGGATGGGCTGCAAATTCTGCGCATCTTCAAAACTCGGATTTGGCAGATCACTTACTTCCGGTGAGATGTTTGCACAGGTCGCCGTTTCACAGAGGATCGTGGGCGAGAGGATCAGAAGCGTAGTAATAATGGGCATCGGCGAACCTTTCGACAATTTCGATGAGGTCATGGGCTTTGTAAAGCTTGCCAACGACCCCGAAGGCCTTAATCTCGGAGCAAGGCACATAACGATCTCGACATGCGGACTTGTTCCCATGATCAAGAGGTTCTCTGAGCTCGACCTTCAGGTCAATCTTTCGATATCGCTTCATGCGCCCAACGACGAGATCAGGAAGAGCCTGATGCCTGTCGCAAATAAGTATTCTTTGAATGAACTTATGGATGCTTGCAGGAACTATGTAGCAAAGACGAACAGGAGACTAACTTTCGAATACACGCTTTTCGGCGGCGTAAACGACGGCGATGAACAGGCTGAAGAACTTGTCAGGCTCCTTGGAAAAGGCTTGTGGCATGTAAACCTTATCGCAGCAAACGATGTTCCCGGAAGCGCTTTTAAGGCGCCTTCAAAGCAGAGGGTCAGGAGATTTCAGGAGATATTGGAGTCGGGCGGCATAAATGCGACACTCAGAAGGGAAATGGGACAGGACATTATGGCTGCCTGCGGACAGTTAAGACGCGGTATGGAGACCAAAGAACAGTGATCTATTCTTTCGCCAGTGAACAGGGCCCTGTAAGGGAGCAAAATGAGGATTTCTGCACCGCAGAAGTCATCAACGGCTGTCTTTGCATGTCTGTTGCTGACGGATTGGGCGGTGAAGTATGCGGAGAAGTGGCTAGCCGTCTCGCAGTCGAAACCCTTATGAATGAGTTCAAATCTAAGCCTGAGGCACTTTTAGACAATGAAAATATCGAATCGTTCTTGTCTTCGGTATTTAATAAGGCAAACAAAGCGATTTTGAAATACGGAACTAAGAATCCTGAGTCCCGCGGTATGTGCACGACGCTTACGGCTGCAGTCCTTAACGACAGAAAGCTTTCGATTGCGCATATAGGTGATACCAGGGCATATCTTTGCCATTGCAGGGAGATCCAGAAGCTTACAAATGACCATAACAAGGCAGCTGAACTGGTCAGAGCAGGTGAGATTACCGAAACCGAGGCGAAAGTGCATCCCGGACGCAATGTCCTGCTCAAAGTACTTGGTGAAAATGTATATCTCAAGCCTGACTTTTTTAGTTATAATTTAAGTTACGGTGATATCGTCATGCTATGTTCGGATGGTCTCTATTCGTTCATAAATAAGGAAGATTTCATTGCCGCGCTGAACTTGCGCAAGGACCTGAAAATGGTCTGTGACAGCCTTATCGAAGCATCGCTGAAAGGTGGAAGTTCAGATAACACGACAATAGTAGCCGGGCTGTGCAGGCCGTCCGGCAACAATACAGGGGTATAAAAGAAATGGCAAATCAGGCACACGGCCCGGAGGGCATGATATTTGCGAACAAGTACCGCATCGTTAAGCTTATCGGCAGCGGCGGTATGGCAAATGTTTACCTTGGAATAGATATGAACACCGGCTTGAACGTAGCTATCAAGATCCTTAAGCCGGAATATTCATCAGATGACGAGTTTATCCGTCGTTTCGATTCGGAAGCAAAAGCTGTCGCATCTCTCGATCACTCCAATATCGTTAAGGTCTTCGGCGTAGGTCACGAAGGACAGTTCCGTTATATCGTAGAAGAATACGTTGAAGGTATTACCGTTAAGGATCTCATCAACCAGAACGGTCACCTCGACTGGAGAAATGCAGTCCCGATCGTAATCCAGATCAGCCTTGCATTGGACTATGCCCATCAGAAAGGCATCGTTCACCGCGATATCAAGCCTCAGAACATCCTTATCTCAAGAGACAAGGTTTCCAAGATCACAGACTTCGGTATTGCAAGAGCCGCATCTTCAACCACGATCACCATGACCGGCGGTGTTATCGGTTCAGTTCACTATTTTTCACCCGAGCAGGCCAGGGGCAGCAAGGTTGGTCCCCAGTCCGATATCTATTCTATCGGTGTAACTCTCTTTGAGATGGTTACAGGACGTGTACCTTTCGACGGTGAATCCAACGTTTCTATTGCTGTTAAGCATCTCCAGGAGAATCCGCCTTCGGCTTCTTCCATGATGCAGGGTATTCCTCAGGGTCTTGATGCCATCATAAACAAGTGCATGCAGAAGTCTCCTGAGAGAAGATATCAGACCATGAGACAGCTCGTCGACGAGCTTGATGCTCTCCTGGTTGACCCTAACGGTGTTTACGGTGTCATCACGGAAACAGCTGAGCATGTTGCCATAGCCGAGCCCAATATCTCATTCAGACAGAATCCCGAGTACGACAAGATCTCTGAGATCGAGAAGAGCGCTGAAGCTATCAGGCTTTCAAGATACAGGGACAACATCCTGCTCGCACTGATCATCACCGTTATTGCCGGTGTTCTCATCGGATTGGGCGTACTTGTAATCAAATCAGTCCATAACGCTACAAATATCGAGCAGAATCTTGATTACACGGTCAAGAATTACGTCGGTATGAAAGCCGAGGACGCAATAAAAGAGCTTGATACCAATAAAATCAATTATTCGATCGAATATGAGAAGAGCGAAGACTTTGAGCCCGGTGTCGTAATGGCACAGAGCATCAGTGAAGGCGTTGTCATCACGGCAGGCAGCACATTCAGCAAGCTTATCTTAACTGTTTCTTCTGCTGACGAGACGATTACTCTTGCTGATTATTCAGGAGTTGATTATAAGGACGTTTATTCGTCACTTACCGCTCTTAATCTTGAAGTCTCATTGAGAGCCGAGCCTTCAGATACGGTAAAGCCCGGTCTTGTTATCAAGACAGAGCCTGCAGCCGGCACAACGATCCCCAGAGGTTCTGCCGTAGTAATCATCTATGCTACTGAGCCTACAAGCAGCGTTGTTCCTGATGTTGTCGGCAAGACGGTCAAGGTCGCTAAGGAATTGCTCGAAAAGAACAATCTCTCATGCACGCTTGAAGGTTCTGCAGAAGTCCTGAAGCTTAAGGAAACAGAACAGATCGTCATGCTTACTGATCCTGTACCCGGATCTTCTGTAGCAAGACAGTCTTCAGTCAAGCTTTACATCGGTACAAAGGAAGATTATAAGAACGGCGGTACGCCTACTCCTACACCTCCGCAGATCCAGATCACTGTCAAAGTAGGTGAGGGAAGCGGTACAGTTACTGGCGGCGGTTCCTATGACGAAGGAACACAGGTTACTATCACGGCTACTCCAGCTTCAGGTTTCAGATTTGATTCCTGGGTAGATGGTAACGGTGAGACCGTTTCAATGACGAGCAACTTCACATTCGAAGTAGGCAATACGGATCTTGTATTTAAGGCTATCTTTAAGTCAGCTCCTACGCCTACGCCGGTTCCTACGCCTGTTCCTACTCCGGAGCCCGAGCCGTCACCGACGCCAACTCCGGAACCGGAACCTACTCCGACACCAACGCCTAAGCCGGACCCTACGGTTCCTCCTATAGATCCGCCGGATCCACCGGCACCGGAAACAAAGCCGACTCTTAAGGAAGGCGATAACCCTTAAGATGGGTGATGGCAGGATCGAAGGAATAATAACCAAGGGCATTGGCGGAATCTATACTGTCCGGATTAGCGATGACTCCGGAACAAGGAAAGTATTCTGCTCGGTTAGAGGTATTTTCAGACAGAAGGATTTCGTTCCTCAGGCCGGAGATACCGTATATATCGAAGATTCAGGAGACGTTGATATCCCCTATGTTATCAGCGCATTTGCTCCGAGAAGGAACAGTCTTCACAGGCCTCCGCTTGCCAATGTCGATTATCTTCTCCTGACATTTGCGGTAACTGAACCTGTTCCGGATCTTAAGCTTCTGGATAAGATGCTTATCATTTCAGGAGTTCTGGGTATTAAACCGGTCATTATATTTACAAAGAGCGATCTTGGTGAAGAAGAAGCAAATAAACTTGCAGGAATCTACAGGTCAGCAGGTTTTGATGTAATGATCTCATCTCCTGACAATCCTGTTTCCAAGGAAACCCTAATGGAACTGACGGGAAGCGGCATTTCTGCTTTTGCAGGTCCTTCTGGAGTTGGTAAGAGTTCTCTTTGCAACAGGATCCTCGGCACTCGTGCCATGGAAACCAATGAGATAAGCGTTAAGCTTAAGAGAGGCAAGCATACTACGCGTCACTGCGAGCTTCACGATTTCGGAGACGGTTTCATTACCGATACACCGGGATTTACGTCTTTGTCGCTTTTTGATCTTGGAATTACACATAAGGATGTCTGCAAAGGATATCCTGAGATAATGGAGCATTCTGCCGGTTGCAGATACGATGACTGCGGACATGTCGGAGAAGCAGGCTGTGCTGTGGACGAAGCGTTTCAAAAGTGTATGATAGACGAGGGCAGGATGCAAAGATACAGAGAGTTCTATAAAGAACTCTACGATAACCGTAACAATTACAAACGGAGGAAGAGATTATGAGTGATTTTGAGATAGCGCCGTCGGTGCTCGCTGCTGATTTCGGATATCTCATGCGTGATATCAAGGCTGTGGAAGGGAAGACCAATTACCTTCATCTTGATGTCATGGACGGTCATTTCGTTGATAATCTTTCTATCGGTGTGCCTGTAGTAGAGTGCATCAGAAAATATACTGATATGTTCTTTGACGTGCATCTCATGCTTACGAACCCCGAAAAGTTCATCAAGCCCTTTGCAGATGCCGGTGCCAATATGATCACTTTCCATATCGAATGTACTGAAGATCCTGAAGGACTCATTGAAGTGATCAGATCTTACGGCCTCAAAGTAGGTATCTCCATTCATCCACATACACCCATTGAAAAGGTTCTGCCTTTTGCTGATAAAGTAGATCTTATCCTTGTCATGACCGTTGTTCCCGGTTTCGGCGGAAGCAGCTATCTGGACGGATCTGACGAGAGGATATCGGCAGTCCGAAAAGCCATCGACGAAAAGGGAGCAAAGACTTTCCTTTCAGTTGACGGCGGTATCAATAAAAAGACAATTAAGGAAGCTTACGATTCCGGCGCAAGGTATTTTGTAGCAGGAAGCGCAGTCTTCGGAGCTGAAGATGCAGGCAAGGCTGTAGAGGACCTTAAGTCGTGCATTACTATGTAATAACAGGCGGACCGCTTACCTCGGAAGCTTCAAATGTCATCGGCGATGGTGAGATAATCGCTGCCGACGGCGGTATCGATTTCTGCATAAAGAACAACATTAAGCCTTCTTTCGCCGTAGGCGATTTTGATTCTGTCAGTCCTGAAGGTCTTGAAGCAATTAAGCAATCAGGTGTTCCCGTGAGATCTTATCCGGTCGAAAAAGACTGGACCGATACCGAACTTGCTTTGTCTTTTATTCCTGACGGAAGCGATATCACTGTTGTTTGCCCTTTGTCAGGACGGTTAGATCATATAATCGCTAATCTCCAGCTTTGTGCATCGCTTCATGAAAACGGAAAGAATATCGTTTTGGATGACGGCATTACAAAAGTCGAATTCCTTTCAGGCAGAGAATCACTTACTGCGGATACTGCCAGATGGGGAGATGAAACATCTGTTTCTCTCGTTCCTCTTTCTTTTAAAGTTTCAGGCATTACTACAACTGATCTTTACTATCCGTTAATTGATGCTCAGATAGAATTTGGTAAAACATTGTCTTTTTCAAACAAGCCGGTCAAAAACGCCTCAAAAATAGGCGTATCAATTACTGAAGGTCTTTTGGCGGTTATCACCAGCAAGGCGATTTGAGCCGAAAAATGAGACTTTTTCATATTGAATGAGACTGATGAGCCTCCTATACTGATAATGCGAAAGAAATGAACGCACCTTTGAACGAAAGTTCAGGGGTGCGTTTTTTCATGCCAAAAATCAGTAGGAGGACACTAAAGATGTTGATGGATTACGACGAATTCAAAGAACGGGTAATGAATGAGTTTATTGATTACCTGCCCGAGAGGTACTCGGACTGCGTGCTTGAACTTCATCAGGTACCCAAGCTTAACGAGGTGCTCACAGGTATTGCTATTAAGCCGAGAGAACCATGCAAAGCTTTCATCGCGCCGACTTTCTATATGGAAAGGCTTTATGCCCAGTATGAGGAATCCGGTTCTTTTGAGCAGACCATGTCAGATCAGGCAGTCTATCTCGAAGAATCGATCAAGTTCATTCCCAAGAACATCCTTTCTTTGGACTTTTCAAAAGTGAGGGAGAAGATCGTTTTTCAGATCGTAAATACTGCTGACAACG
>Ga0310786_10003923_pt1 | contig 21091 bp, 11 predicted proteins | sample AusTroGonzalo_MG_FD_203881 | JGI IMG/M metagenome (GOLD analysis project Ga0310786, IMG submission 203881) | Bovine rumen microbial communities from tropical cattle in Woodstock, Queensland, Australia - Gonzalo_03 (v2) (version 2) | ecosystem: Host-associated > Mammals > Digestive system >... | reverse complement strand
CGATACCGCTCATATCCTTGATGGACTCGCTGATGATCTTCAAGTTGAAGCCGCCGCTGATGCTGTTGGAGAACGACTTGGCGAACGACAGGTTGATGTTCATCAGATTGGGTTTGAAGGTACCGAGAGTACCCGGATCAGGGTTCTGAGTGGTGGTAATCGGAATCGCACCGATGCTGAACGACATGAAGGAGAGGCCCAACACGCTCGATTCACCCACGCGGGCCAAAAAGCCGAACGAGGAAAGACGGGTGTCGTTGCCCGTGCCCACCAGCCAACTGGTGTGCGTGAAGTTGACATCCAGCCTGTTGCAGGCGGTGATGCCGGCCACGTTGCCGAAGATGGCGTCGACGCCATGAACGAACGACATGCCCGCATTGCCCCAGCCTGAAGAAGCGGCCCAAGGATTAATCAACAACTCTGAAGCACCGGCTTGGCCTGAACGGTCTTTATTTCCTGCAAATGCTTGAGGAGCACTTAATCCCATTAGGATTGCGATACTCAATACGATATATCTAAATGATTTCTTCATGATGAATGATTTATTTACGGTTAGCAATTACATTTGAATTAGAATGTGTTCAGGTCAACTTGACGCATGGCTCCGAAGAACTTGATGACGCGCTCGCCGCCGCTGGTCAAATCCTTGATGTGAATCAGGTAGAAGCCGCTGGCAATAGGCGTGTTGGCAAAGTTCGTCAGATCCCATTCAATGCTCGGGCTGTCGTTGTCCTTGCGGAACTGGCGCACCTTCGTACCATTGATCGTGAAGATGGAAATCACGCACTTGTTAGGCAGGTTCGTAATCTTCACCTTGTTGGTCAGAGCATTGCCCTCGTAGGAGTCGTAAGCATAGTAAGGATTGGGCACCACGGTGATGAGGTTGAGGTCGCTTTCGGTCTTCTCAGGATCGTTCTCGACCGGATCCCAACCGTCAATCGAGAAGGTGTACTTCGGGTTGAGGTTGTTGATCATCAACTCATCGTTGGGCGTCTGGAATTCGTAACCGTAGCCTTGTCCGTAAGGCTTGGCCAGACGGATACGGACGCGGCACTCGTTGTCTTCAGGCAACCACTCGTAACCCTCAACACCCATCGGCATACCGACCCACATGGCCAGTCTATAGAAATAGGTGGCAACGTTGTTACGGGCATTGGCGGTAGGCAGGGTTTCAGCGAACGACATGGTGTTGTAGAGCAAACGGCCACCGTCGTAAGCATAGTTCTTGACTTGTTGCCAAGGAGCGGTCGGATTCATCGGGATGGAGTCCATACGCCAGATGTAGACGAAGTGCTTGCCACCGAACACAGCCTCGTTGTCGGCACCACGATACAAGACGGGATCCACCATTTGCATGTAACCGCTGTTGTCGTCAACCGTAGTCTTTAACAGTTGCGGGGGGTTGAAGAGCATGTCGCGGCCATTGAGGTCGGCGAGGTAGGAGTCTTCACCGAAGGCCACATTCAGACGGACACCGGTCTCAACATCGATGACATAGCCCGGGAACCAGCCCATACCGTATGAGCCGATGAAGTTGGGTGCTGTCGGGTCGTTGCTGGGCTCAATTTCGCTGTAGTCGCCCTCCAGCGATCTGCCACGCTTGTCGACGGAGGCATGTTTACGCAGGAAGAAGCGCTCGGCACCACCTTCGGCCAATCTCTTATCCATACACATTTCAAAGACGGGGCAACGGCTCCACTTGTTGGTATCAGCCGTAAAGACGATGTCGATGCTGGCGGTGTTCTTGAAGGCGTCATCATAGCGCGAGTTCGAACTGAACAACGGGCCGGGGTTCTTGGCCGGACCTTGACCGGAATAGGTGGTCAGGATGGAAGGTGCCCAAGTGCGGTTGGCAATCTTCTCGAAGTTCTCGGTGGGGTCCCAAGGCTTGCTGTCGCCCTTACCGTTCTTGTTCGACGACATCGAGTAGTCGTTGTTGGATGCAGCGTCCATGTCAACATAGGTTCCAGAACGGATCCAGTTCAGGAACGAACTGGGCACATCCAAGTCGTGGATACCATCCAGCCAAGGCTTGCTGGGATCCTGGAATTCGATGGACGAATTGAGTACACCGTTGTTGGGAGCGACCACCGTATAGTAGTCGTGCCACGGGTCGCCAGTATCATCATCGTAGTAGAACTCACCCACCCAGATACGACCGATGTCATAAGTCTGCGTCACGTTGATGGAGATACCACGGTCGATGAACATTTGCTCATTGTCGTAGACGGTGGTTGTGTCACTGTGGATGGTGTCGCCCGTATTCAGGTCATGCAAGCACCAGTGGCTCACCATACGCATGGCCGAGTCGCCGAACACCTCGTTATCGTTGGTGATGTTGTGCGTGTATTGCTCAAACATGTCTTCGAACCAAAGTTCGTAACTGTGCGACTTCACATTCAACGGGTCAATGATCTTGACATCGATGGGACCGTAGCCGGCCTCATACTTCGGATGGTAGCAAATCGGGTAGTTGGGGCTACCGAACTTGTTGAGCGGGAACATGACGGTATCATACCAAGCCATGGGCTTGCTCATGATTTCATCAATGCACTCTTGCTTCATTTCAAGTTCGTTGGCACCATTGCCGACACCGACGACACGGGTGATGGCCGGCTTGTCGCCGTAAGCGGCTTGGAGTTTGGTACCATTCACAATCTTGTGAGGCACAGCCGTGTACACCTGAATGTTCTTTCTACCTTCGAGATAAGGCTTCTTCTGGCCTTGCAGACCCAAAGCGTCATCTTGGTTATAGGTCAGGAAGTTGTTGTAGGCATAAGCCACAGCCATGAAGTAGTAACTCTTGTGGTTGACAAGGTTCGGGTTGTCACCTTGGGCAAACTTGTCCTCAGTGATGACGAAACTGTGGATGATACCGTCATCGCCGCCATTCACCTTCAACACAGGCACATTGGCTTGCAAGGATTCGTCAAACTCATAGTTGAGGAGGCGACCCACATTGTTGCGCACGTCGCACTGGAACACGAGGCGGGCCTTGTCGGTGTTGCTGAGTTCGTCAGCACCCACTTCGGCGTTGGCCAACTGATACACCTTATAACCTTCGAAGCGATATTCTCTGTCGTAGATGGTTTCGGTCTTGGTTTCCTCGATTTTCACATCGTAGAATACGGTATCAACCAAAACGCCGTCAACAACAATCTGCACATAGTTCGGAATGGTGTCGTAATGAACCTCAGTGTCGACTCTCGAAACCGGAATCTCAGGATCAATTTCTTTGTAGCCTTCCTTGTAGTTGTTGGAAAGTTCGGTGTTCGACAGATAGAATATGAGTTGCTGGTCGAGTTCGCGGATGGTCAAATCGGGAGCGCTGGGGCCGTCGATGACCTTGAAGCAGTTGTCGAACAAGGCTTGGCACTTGTCGTCGACCACGCGCAACAATTCAACTGATGCCCAAGCACCGCCTGAAGTGGCACGAGCCCACGGCACACCGAAGGTGATGTAGTTGACAGCACCGGGTTCCAAGGTGAAGGGGCCAGCCGACTGCATGAAACGACGGTCGTTAGGAGCGTTCTGGCACTGTTCCTCTGACCAGAACAGGTTGCCTTGGTTGTAGCCGCCATTCGGCAGGGCACCGCCAGTACCCCAGTTCCACGGGTCGGAATCGCCGGGGAACATGAAGTCGCATTCAGGACCAACCACATCGCTACCTGTGAAGGCGTTGCCGCCGTAGCGCATCTTGGCACCGTTCTTCCAAATACCACGGAGGTAGTTGTAATACTGGGGAGCCGTGCTCGGGTCGCCGTTGTCAGCACTGCTGTTGTTGTGATACACGAAACGGCGCATACCGAAACGTTCATCATCGATGATGCCGTTGCCGAAGTTCACACCATTAATACTTTCGTCGACCACTTGGATAGCAGTTGTCGAGTCGTTCACGAAGATGGAGTCACCCGTGACAGGGTCGACATGGTCGAAAATCTGTTCGAAGACATACTTGGGGTTGTCGATTCCATCGGCATCCATGTAGGGGCCTTGGAAGAAGTCGATACCGATCGCCGGAGGCTGTGAGCCGTAGGCTTCGGGTTCACCGCTACCGTCGACGGCGGAACCGTTGTAACCGTAACCGAGACCACGCTTCACGTCGCAACCTACGTAGTCGTCCCAGCCGTAGCCGAGGTCAACGTCGGTCCAAGGCGAGAAGTAAGTGCCCGTCAAGGTATAGGTGGAACGGTTGATGATTTCGTAGCTGTAGAAGGTCATGTTGTTGATTTCGTCGTTCGTGGCGAAAGCGAAGGCTTGGGCGCGAACTTCGATACCGATGGCCTGACCGCCTGACTCGGTGTGTGAAGCACCTTTATCATTGAAAATCCACCACAGGGTTTGGTCGCCCTTCAGCACTTGGTCGGCAAGGATGGAGCCGTGCATGGTGCCGTCCTTTTCCTCTTCCATGGTCGGGATCTTGGTGTGGCAGAGTTCGTTGTTGATGTCGTAGTAGGGATAGTCACCATTTTCGGGGTGATACTCGTAGTCGCCGTCCGCATCATAGAAAGGAGCCAAGAAGTTGGCAATGCCCTCGGGGTCGTTTTCCGGATCGGGATGGGCGGGCCAGTTCTTGATGATGGAGGGGATCACGCTAGGATCCACTTTACCGTTTTCGTCGACGTTGGAGAGAAATTCGTCCACTTCGGCGCGGGTAATCTTGAAGATCTTGTCCCATCTGGCGCAGGTCTCAGGGGTGATGGAGGCTCTGCCGTCAACGGTGAGGGGGCCAGTGTAATAGTCGTTACCGACCTGACGGAAACGCAAGGCGGCGCACTTCAACTGGTTGTTGACGTCGACACCAGCAATCCACAGGGAGCCTGCAAACAGGGAAGTAGCGGAACCGTTGGCAGGGATATAGTACTTTGAACCGGTACCGGCGGGAAGGTCCCACCACATATCACCGCCAGAGTTGATACGCGTTTTGACATTGTTGATGTCAAGCCATTCGAAAGACGACGAAGGCGTACAACCGGCTGCGGTTTGGGCACGCTGGCCCTTGTTGTCAGTCTGCCCGTATTTGTACATCTCAGCCTTTCCGGGAATCACAGCGCTTGTGATGAGCAGCGCCGCAAACAAAATTCTAAATATATTCTTCATAATACTTGTAATTTATCGTTATGAATCTTCTCGCGTTTAGAAATTGAAACTCAAACCAAGTCTGATTTGGCGAGGCATGGAGTAGTTGCCGCCGCTGTTGACATACAATGAGTACATTTGGGCGAAGGCCTGCGGGTCGATCTGGCTGTTGATTTCGCGCTGCCATTCGGGAGCGGAAAGATAACCGTCGTCGTCGGGGTTACCAGTGGCGTTGTACACGTTGGTAATGTTCTTCGAGTTGAGCAGGTTCAGCACTTGCAGATAGACATTCACGAAAGCATCGCGGCCCTTCGATTCGCCTTCCTTATTGCCACCGATGGTGAAGTTGAAGTCCTTGTCGACACGGAGGTCGAAACGGAACGAGGCAGGAATACGTGAACCGTTGTAGGTACCTTGCAGCAGGTTGTTGCCGCCCGAGATGGGTGACGAAACCGTACGCGAAGCGGTGAAAGGCGTACCCGAACCACCATTGACTTGCAGGGCGAAACCAGTGTTCGAGAGAATCTGGATGTCCTTGCCGTCCTTGCGGTGGATGACGGGACCGTCATAGTCCTTACCGATGCTGTAACGATAGTCAAGGGTGAGGTTGAAGCCGTGACGACGGTCGGCGTTGGTCGGGAAGGTAGACCTCAAGTTAGGCACACCAGCGGCAATCAAGGCCGAAGCGGTGGAGGTCGAAGAACCGGTCATGTCAGCGAACTGCAAAGTGTAACTGGCACGGATACGGGCGTTCTTCGTACGACGCATGTCGTAACTGGCGGTCAAACCCTTAACGGTACCGAAGTCGAGGTTGCTGTATGAATTGTATGATTTCGGGAAAGCACCGTTGAAACGGTACATCTGAATCATGTTACGCAACTCGTGGTAGTAACCCGTGATGGTCATCGAAGAGGTGTTGGTCACCTTCTGCGTGAAACCGAGTTCATACTCGATGGTCTGAGCGGGTCTCAAATCGGGGTTGGCGATGTCGTCAGAAAGTTCGTTGAAGCGCAAGTAATACAGCGGGCTGCAGTAGAAGTCACTGGTAGGACGCTGGGTCAGCACATCGTAGTGGGCGAAGAACAAGGCTTCGTCAGAAATCGGGAAGGAGAAGGAGATACGGGGCATGACGCTCCAAGCGGGGTCGTAGTCCTTGAACGACTTGATGTCGACCTTACGGTTCTCCATCTTAATATAGTCACCCTTCACCCAAGGCGAAACACCAGTACCCATGTCGAGGACGTTCGGGTCGCTGATTTCGGCACCAACTTCGTTGTACCACTGGTTGCCGTTACGGTAACCGACAACGGAGGTGATTTCCTCAAGCTTGTTGACATAAATGGCGTAGTTGTCGCCAATGTTGTCCGGGATGTCATATTCAACCAAACTGCTCATCTCACCGGCGGGGATGTTGCCGTTTCTCAAGTCACCGACAAGATAGTGGTCATACAGGATGTAAGGATCCTTCAGCACGCTCTGGTTGGCGTCGAAGCGGTCGACACGCACACCGATGTTGAAGATCAGGTCTTTGAAAGCGAACTTATCCTGAATGTAGCCGGCCATGTAGATGGGCTGTTGGGCACCAATCGGACGGGTCAGCACACCGTCAGCGTCAGTCTTGTTGAAGAAGTCGGTGAGCGAGGGACGTTCGGTGAGGCTGTACTTGGTGTGGCCATCATAGGTGTAGCCGTAGTAGTACACCGAGAAGTTGCCGTTACGGGTCAATTCGTCAGCACCGAACATGCTCATATCGAGGCCGCCTTGCACCTTCACATTTTCATGAAGTTTGCCGGCATTGTCATAATAACTGATGGTATTGTTGTCGAAGTCGTAGGTATCGATGAGGATCCATTCCGTACCGTTGACGGGCAGGCCCATAGCCTGACGCAGGCGGGCGTCGAAGGTGTATTGCATGTCGGCGTCATACATCCTGTTGTACATCACGGTATCGGCGAAGCCGTCGTAACTGATGGCATACGGGTTGGCCATGTCAAGTTCGTTGATGTGGAAGTTGACATAGTCGCGCATCAGGGTCCAATAGTTGTAGTTGTACGAATTGTTGTTGTACAGCATACGCGAGTTGTTCTGTTGCTCGTATTGGAAGCCCAACTTGATGTCGTGCGAGTTGTCGCCTCTGCCGAGGGTCAACGAACCGTTGATGTTGACGGCGATTTGGTCGTTCATCACCTTGTCGTAAGAAGTCTGCACGGTGCCGGGCACAGCATACATGCCATAGACATAACCCGGAGCCAAACCATTGACCAGACCGTTGTTCAGGATGATGTTCGACAGATTGTTGAAGTAGCCGTATGCGCCATAATCCTGATACAGGTCGAAGTAATTATTGGCATAGATGGCCAATTTCGGATTGTAGTTGGCTGCCTCAAACTCAACATTGGTGTCGTAGTAGTTTTCCAACACAAACACATTGCTGAGGGTCTTGTACTGGCCGTTCACCATCACCGAGTCGATGCTGCCTTCCTCGAAGCGGAAACTGGGGGCTCTGGTGGTCTTGAACTTGCCCAAGTAACCATAGGCGAAAATGTTGTTCCAGAGGTCGGGGTCGCCCGTTTCGCTGACATAGCGCGAATAGTCGGCCTGAATGCTGTAGTACACGTTGGAAATCAACGAGGTGCTCTCAGGATCCGAGGGGAAGCGCTGGGTGAAGCGGATATAACCACGATAGGTGCCGCTCTTGGCCTGATAGTTCTTATCGGTATTGAAATAATGCTGTCTACGGTTGGAGGCATAGTGGCCACCCGATCTGTAGAACGTACCACCGATGGTCAGGTTGGTGGTCGGACCCGTGCGGACGTCGATCTTACCCGTGACGTTGATGCTTTGGTTTGTCGTGTTGTTGAGGAAACGGGTTTGGAAGAGGTTGTCCTTATGGGTATAAGCGGCGGTTTGGTTCGAGCCCGTGCTGCCACCCAGTCCCGAAAGGGTCAGAGGATTGTTGGTGATGTAATCCATCCAATCGTCTTCGGCACGCCAGTAACCCACGGCTGAAGTGCTACCATACTGCCTGCGGGTGTAGTCGAAGGCGAGGAAGAAACCGAGGAGGGCTTCCTGGTCGTTCTTCTTGCTCTTGATGAGCGGTCCTTGCAGGCTACCACCCAAGCGGCCGTGGCCATAACCGTCGACTGAATACTCAGCCTCGATACCGCCACCCCAAGTACGGCTGGGGCCCTTGGTGGTCATGTTGATGATACCGCCCATAGCGTCACCGTACATGGCAGGCGTACCGCCCAAGATGACGTCGACTTGGTCGATAGCGCCTTGCGGAACGCTATTGGTACCAATAACTTTCACACCGTCGATGTAGTAGACGGCGCCTTCACGCGAACCACGAATGGAGCCGACCTCACCGTCTTGCGAGAACACGCCACCGACGCTGGCGGCCACGCCTTCTGCCGAACGCACCGGCAACTTGGCGATTTCCTCGGAGGTGATGGAGGCACCCTGAGTCGTGTTGTCCTTCGAAATCAAAGGAACTTCGTAATCGACGATCGTGACCTCATTCAAGTTGATTGCGCCACTCGCCATCTTGATGTCGTAGAAGGTGATTCTGTTGGCCGGAATGACAATGTTGTTCACCTGGAACGCATTGTAGCCGATACAACTCGCCTTCAGCGTGTAGGTTCCCGGAGGGATCGGGTTGATGTCATAATTACCGTCAAAGTCAGAGGATGCACCACCCATTTGCGATCCGCCTTTTTCAATAATGACGTTTGCAAATGGTACCGGTTCTCCTGTGTCATCGGTAATCTTGCCTTTGAGTCTTCCTTGCGCTTGCGCCATGGTCATCGTGCAGGTGGCCAGGATAACGGCAAGGGTCATTAGTAAATTTTTAAACATACCTTGTAATTTTATGTAATACTACTTTGTTTAGTGCATTAAAAGTCGTCAAAATTACAACCTTCTTGGAAAGTACGCAAGAAAAAAATCATTTTTCAGCGTTTTTTTCTTCAAGAAAATCTTGAAATTTAATACAACATTTTGATATATAATCATTTATGGAAAATAGTTTTCTTGCACTTTTTTTCGGGTTTTTTCGTTTCTCCACAAAAAACAAGTCAATATTTTGAAATTTTTGGCTTGAATTGGGAAAAAATCCTTTTAAATTAGGAGAAGAACGGGTTCGACTTTCGTTTGCGACGCATCCGTTCGGCGTGTCGTTTGTCCTTCTTGATCATCTGTTTGGTTTTCTTGGCCTGGTGCTTGTAGTGCGCCGACTTGGCCTGCTCATACTGCCTCTTCGAGCGCTTTTCCATCTGTTCCATCTGCCGCTCAGCCTTCCGCATGGCCCTCGACGACCGCGATGAGGCACACGAACCGAACAGCAAAACCAGCACCAACAGGCACGAAATCAAGGTCATTTTCTTCTTCATGGCTTTAGATTTTGGTGGCAAATGTAACATTTTTCCCGCAAAAAGATACGATTTTGAGAAAAAAAGCGTTTTTATGCCGTTATGAAACGCACGCGACTACACCTATTAATATTAATATGCGCCGTGGCCTTCCTATGCGGCTGCCAGAAATACCCTGAGAATCCCAACAGGCCGATTCTGCCCTACCCGACCAGAATCAACTTGAGCGAATATCAATACCACAACCTGCGGCTTGCGGGCGGCTGGGAATACATCACCGCTCCCGTCGAAAGTTCGAGCCGAGGCTTCATCGTTTTCCATGTGCCCAACGCCGACAATCTCGACAATGAGTTTGTCGCCTACGACCGTATGCCGCCCAACTATCCCGATGCCTGCACCGACAGCCAAGGCAACACGAATCGTTTGGTGGTGGAATGGCCTTTCGTGGTGGACCACTGCAACAACGCCTATTACAACATCCTGAATTCAGAAATCTTCATTGCCGAACCCGACATGATTCCCAATTTCCCCACCGACGGCGTGGCGGTGTATCCGCTCATCCAATACCACACCACCTTTGACGGGACCCAATTGGTGATTTACAATTAATGGGCATCCTCCCCTTTTTCCATGATGTGGCTTTGCTGCTCGATGGACGCTTGGTGAATGGCCTCAAATACCTCATTAATTAATTGGGGCGACAAACCCAAGTCGCTGCCCGTCGCGATATGTTCTTCGAGGATTTTCTTCCAGCGGTCCATTTGCACAACAGTAACATTGTTGCGCTTCTTGTATTCGCCAATCTGCGAACTGACTTCCATGCGGCGGGCCAACAATTGCAGCAACTCGCTGTCGATGTCGTCGATTTCGCTGCGAAGGTTGGCGAGGTCGCGCTCCACGCTGCTTGAGTTTTTGGCGCGGAAGGTCAGGTTGGACAGCAAAGTTTTCAACTCGTCGGGCGTAATTTGCTGCTTGGCGTCGGTCAAGGCCTCGACGGGATTAATGTGACATTCAATCATCAGGCCGTCCGTGGCGAGGTCGAGGGCCTTTTGCGCGGTGGTTTGCAGCAGGTCGCGGTTGCCGCAGATGTGGCTCACATCAGTGATGAGCGGCACGTTCAGCCGTTGCGTCAATTCGATTGGAATCTCCCACATGGGGAAATTGCGGTACGGCGACTCCTTATAATACGAGAAGCCGCGATGGATGGCCGCCAATTGCCTCACGCCCGCTTTTTGGAAACGCTCGAAGGCACCGAGCCAGAGGTTCAAGTCGGGCGAAACAGGATTCTTGATGAACACAGGCACATCCACGCCTTTCAAAGCATCGGCCAACTGCTGCACCGAGAACGGATTGACGACCGTCCGCGCCCCAATCCACAGCGCATCGACATCGTATTTCAGGGCCAGGTCGACATGTTCGGGGGTGGCCACTTCGGTGATGGTAGGCAAACCCGTCTCCTGTTTTGCTTCGCGGAGCCAGACGAGGCCCTGCTCTCCCCTGCCCTCGAAAGCATCGGGTCGGGTGCGCGGCTTCCAGATGCCGCCACGCAACATGGTTACTTGGGGGATTTTGGCCAAGGCACGTGCTGTAGCGAGGATTTGGGCTTCGCTTTCTATGCTGCAGGGGCCGGAGATTATCATTGGATGAGCAGGGGTTGAAACCGCCTGCTTAATGTCCTGCGCCCCTACGGGGCTGGGGTTACCGCTGCGTTTATTATCGGCAGGGGTTTCGCTACGCTTCACCACCTGCCTAATTTCCATTACCCCTACGGGGCTGCCGGTGACGAAACCGTTTTTCTCCAATACGCGGAATGATGCAGCATTGGATTCAAATACCTTCGCCACAATCTTATCCAACGACAACTCATTAAACGCAATCCTGCAAATTCGGGACACGGTATTCGTTGCAATGCCTCTCGACCAATACTCAGTGAGCAACATGTATCCGATTTCACCCTCGAAACGGTTCTCCGCATTGCGTTCAACCGAAATACTTCCGATGATTTTTCCATCCACAACGATGGCACGGAAAATCCCATTTTTCCCTTCGTTCAACTGCACCATATTGAGCCACCAATCGGCATCGGCATTAGTATATGGGTTTGGCAAACGATTGGATAAAAAAGTTCTGTCAACGGCATTGCATAAAGCAATTAATTCGGCTTTGTCGTCATTTGTCCAGTATTTCAGTATTATATTCATTTCCAACTTATTCTATTCTGTGCTGTAAAGTCCCGTAGGGACGACGGAATTTAGGCAGGCGGTGGAATGAAATGGAACCCCTGCCAACAAACGGCAATCCGTTTCCGATGGAACCCCGTAGGGGTGACAGGAAGATACCCGTTCAATCCCAAAACGCATACCGTTCATCAAATTCAATTCCATAAGCCTCCAAAATTTCCTAGTATTCATCATGATACGATTTTGTTTTATGACGTTCCGCTTGCCCGAAAATGTATTGTTTCGTCCGGTCCATCAATGACGGACTGACACTAAACGCCCCATACCCTTCCTGCCATTGGAATGATTCATAATACGCATCCACCGTTTTCAACCATTTACTGCTTTTCGCCTTGATGATACGAACCATATCTGACAACGCAACTGTTTTTGGCAACGACATTAATATATGAATATGGTCGGAAACACCGCCAATGGCAAACGGTATCGAACCTTCACTGCGAATAATCCCACCAATATATTCAAACACCCGACCTAAATCCTCATCGCGCATGATGATGCCTGTGCTTTTCGTGTGGAAAACAATGTGCGTGTATAATTGTGTGTATGTGTTGGCCATGATGATTCGTTTTTATTGTCTAATAACCACTGTCCCTACAGGATTCTCTCCAATGCGCCCAATGTATACCGATATGCCCGATGCCCAAAATCAAAACAGCAACCGCCAAAAAGACATTCCTGCCATAGACAGCCAAAAGCATGAATGCCGCAACGGGAAGCGTGGCACCCGCCAAAGGAATGCCCCACAAATCGCGATAAAAGTCACGCATTGTCTTTTCGCTTCTGAAATACCGGATCCAATAGATTTCATAAAGCACCATCAAAGCAAAAGAAGCCACCAGCCACCACGACCAATTCGTCCAAGGCCTAAGGTTGAAATCAGCGAAAACCAGCACTATTGCGCTTACCGTCACCTCACCAATGCGCTCCAATGCAGCCAACACCTTGTTTTCATTCCCGACATACTTTTCATAATCCTTCGGTTGATGCTTGGCCCAAATGAGATTGGGAACTATCAGCATGAGCATGTAAACCAACCCCACATACGAAAAGCCGAAATTCAATGACATGACATATAAAATTTAGTTCATTGTAGGATTTGCAAATATACAGCATTTTTCAAACCGACTTTGCATTTTTTTTCGTTACTTTGCAGTTCAAATCAAGCGACAATAAATAAATCATTATACCGTGAAAAGAGTAGAAATCAAGCAAGCCTTGCAGATGCAAGCCTCTGACAATGAGATTACTGTAATGGGCTGGGTGCGCAACAAGCGCGGCAGCAAGAACGTGGCCTTCATCGCCTTGAACGACGGCTCCACCATCAACAACCTGCAATTGGTCATCGACCTGAACGTCATCCCCGAAGAAAATCTGGCCTTGATGCACGCTGGCGCGTCATTGTGGGCCAAGGGTGTGTTGGTCGCCTCGATGGGCAGCGGTCAGGCCGTTGAACTCTCCGTGAAGGAAATCGGGCTGTTTGGTCCAGCCAACCCCGACGAATACCCGCTGCAACCCAAGAAACACTCCTTGGAATTCCTGCGCGACATCGCCCACCTGCGCTTCCGCACCAACACCTTCGGTGCCGTGATGCGTCTGCGCCACGCCATGGTGTTCGCCATCCATAAGTTCTTCACCGAGAAGGGCTTCTACAATATCCATACGCCGCTCATCACCGCCTCCGACTGCGAAGGTGCAGGCGAAATGTTCCAAGTAACCACCTTGGACTTGAACAACATCCCTCGCGACGAGCAGGGCAACATCGACTTCAAGCAAGACTTCTTCGGCAAATCGACCAACCTCACCGTTTCGGGTCAGCTCGAAGGCGAATTGGCGGCCACGGCCTTGGGCAAGATTTATACTTTCGGACCGACCTTCCGCGCCGAAAACTCCAACACCACGCGCCACTTGGCCGAGTTCTGGATGATTGAGCCCGAGATGGCCTTCTACGACATCGCCGACAATATGGATCTCGCCGAGGAGATGCTCAAATACTTGATTCAGTACGCTTTGGACAACTGCATGGACGACCTTCAATTCCTCAGCAAGCGTCTGCAAGACGAGGAAAAAGGCAAGAAGGAAGAAGAAAAGTCGATGGAGCTCATCAGCAAGCTGCACTTCGTTTTGGAGAACGACTTCGTGCGCCTCACCTACACTGAGGCCATCGACATCCTGCGCAACTCCAACTACAACAAGAAGGGCAAGTTCCAGTATCCCGTCGATGGTTGGGGCGTGGACTTGCAGTCGGAACACGAGCGTTACCTCGTCGAGAAGCACTTCAAGAAGCCCGTCATTTTGACTGACTATCCGAAAGAAATCAAGGCTTTCTACATGAAGCAGAACGAAGACGGCAAGACCGTCCGCGCCATGGACGTGCTCTTCCCGGGCATCGGCGAAATCATCGGTGGCTCGGAGCGCGAGACCGACCTCAACAAACTCGTTGCCCGCATGAACGAAGTCGGCATCCCCGAAGAGTCGATGAACTGGTATTTGGACAGCCGTCGCTTCGGCTCGGTGCCGCACTCGGGCTACGGCCTTGGCTTCGAGCGTCTGCTGCTCTTCGTCACGGGCATGGGCAACATCCGCGACGTGATTCCGTTCCCAAGAACACCTAAGAACTGTCTGTATTAATTACGGCCCTTCGACAGGCTCAGGGACCTTTACTTTCACGGAGGTCATGGGTGCCTGAGCCTGTCGAAGGCCTCGACAAATAAAGAAACAACATGCACAACCAACGATTGACTCAAACCCAGCGGCAAGAACTGAAACTGTCGCCGCAGCAGATCCAACTGATGAAACTGCTGCAACTGCCTTTAATCGAACTCGAACAGCGCATCAAGGAGGAAATCGAGGCCAACCCCGCCTTGGAAGACTCGCATGAGCACGACGATTACGAGGACAACGAGCCAACCGTTGACGACACCGACAACGGCGAGAACGACGACTACAACGATGAGGAAGTCGACTTCAACAAGGACGATGAATTTGACATCACCGACTACCTTCAGGATGAGGACATCGATGACTATTCCTATAAGTTGCAAGCCAACAACTACAGTGCGGACGACGACCCATACGAAGCGCCCATCGTCAATGAGGAAACCTTCCAAGACTATCTGAACCAGCAACTTGCCTATCGTGACCTAACCGAAAAACAACTCGAAATTGGGCGGTACATCATCGGCAATTTGGACGATAACGGCTACCTCAGTCGCCCCGTGCCCAACATCGTGGACGACATGCTTTTCACGATGAACGTATCCACCACAGAAGAAGAAGTGACCGAGGTGCTGCGCATTGTTCAGGAACTCGACCCGCCCGGCATCGCCGCCCGCGATTTGCAAGAGTGCTTGTTGATACAACTGAAACGGCTTCAGGAGGACAACCCCTTCGCCGACTACAGCCTTTCCATCGCCATCATCAAGGACTACTTCGAGGAATTCACCAAGAAGCATTACGACAAGATTGCCAAGAAGATGGAGGTCAGCAATCGCGAACTGAAACCCGCTTTGGACGAAATCCTGAAACTCAATCCCAAGCCCGCCGATGCCTCCACCTCGGGCACGAAAAACATCCACTACATCACGCCTGACTTCTTCGTTTTCGTCAGGGACGGCAAGGTGGAACTCTCGTTGGACGGTCGCAACACCCCCGAACTGCATATCAGCAAGTCGTATATCAAGATGTTGGAGGACTTCTCCAAGAGCAAGGACACACGCCAAATGCAAGAGGCCGTGCAGTTTGTGAAACAGAAAATCGACTCCGCCAAATGGTTCATCGATGCCCTGAACCAACGGCAGAACACGCTGTATGTCACGATGAAAGCCATCGTTGACATTCAGGAAGAATACTTCCTCACGGGCGATGAAACCAAACTCAAGCCTATGATTCTCAAGGATGTAGCCGACAAGGTAGGTTTGGACATCTCCACCATCTCTCGCGTGGCGAACAGCAAGTATGTGCAAACGCCCTACGGCACCCATCTACTGAAATTCTTCTTCAGCGAAGGCATCACCAACGAGGAAGGCGAGGAAATCTCGACCCGCGAAATCAAGAAAATCCTGAAAGACAGCGTCGACAGCGAGGACAAGGCCAACCCCATGACCGATGAGCAGTTGATGTTCGTGCTGAAAGACAAAGGCTACCCCATTGCACGGCGTACTGTGGCGAAATACAGGGAACAATTGGGAATCCCTGTGGGTAGAATGAGGAAAAAGATTTGATTCTGAGGGGATTGCAAATCCCTAACTCGATACAGTCGGATTACAAATCCGACCGAACCCTTTGCGGAACTATAATAATAAGGTGAAAACCCCGTTGATTAGTTGTGAAAGCGAATCTCTACACGAACAAAAAGCAGTGGAAATGGGCCTTGGCCATCATCGCCATGCTCATCATCGCGGCCTCGCTGTGGTACACCAACCGCCTCGTGAAGTCCATCGCCGAACAGGAAACCAGACAGGTGAAAATGTGGGCCGCCGCCATGGAGCAACAGGCCATAATGATGAAATCGACGGAGGAGTTTTTCAACAAGGTGAGCGAACAGGAACAACTGCGCGTCGACCTTTTGGCCAATGCTTATCGTCATGTCATCGACATTTCAAACAACGAGAACACCGCCATTTACTTGGAGATTTTCCAAAACAACATCAGCATCCCCTTGGTCGTCACCGATACCAAAGGCAACATCCTCAATAAAGCCAACCTCCCTCCCGAACAGAAAGACAAGAAGACCTTCGACGAGGAGATGAAACGCTATTACTCGAAGTTTCCGCCCATCAAGATTGACCCGGGCTATGGCTCCGTGCAGTATCTGTATTATAACGAATCGCTGATTTACACTGAGTTGAAATCGGTTTTGGAGGGCATGATTAATCATTTCATGGAGGAAATCACCCTCAATTCGGTGGGCGCGCCCGTCATCATCACCAACGAAGACCAAAGCCAAATCCTGAGTTTCGGCAACCTCGACACGCTGATGATGAAAGACAGCGCTTATGTGGCCAAACAATTGGAAATCATGCGCAACGAGAACGAGCCGCTGCAAATCGAGTTTATGAACACGGGCAAGGCCACCGTCTTCTACCGCACTTCCGACTTGGTGGAACAGATGCGCTATTATCCTATGATTCAGTTGATTGTGTTTGCCTTGTTCCTTGTTGTGGCCTATCTCCTGTTCAGTTACGCCCGCCGTTCGGAGCAAAACCAAGTGTGGGCAGGCATGGCCAAGGAAACCGCACACCAGTTGGGCACGCCGCTTTCCTCGCTGATGGGTTGGATTGAACTGCTCAAGATGGAGGAAGAACCTTTCGTGGGCACACACGAGATGGAAAAAGACATCGAGCGACTGCAAATCGTGGCCGACCGCTTCTCGAAAATCGGCTCAGTGCCAGTGCTGGAACCCACCAACATCAACTACCTCATCCGCGACACGATGGATTACTTGCAGAAGCGCTTCTCGAAAAAGTTTGAGTTTGAAATCAATCTGCCTGAGGGCGAACTGGTTATGCCTTTGATTCCCTCGTTGTTCCGTTGGGTTTTGGAAAACCTGACCAAAAACTCCATCGATGCGATGGGCGACAAGGGCAAAATCACCCTCGACCTCATCGACGACAGCGACCATATCCACATCGACCTGAGCGACACGGGCAAAGGCATCCCGAAGTCGCAAATCAAGCAGGTGTTCAATCCGGGCTTCACGAGCAAGAAACGCGGCTGGGGCCTCGGCCTCTCGTTGGCCAAGCGCATCATCGAGGACTACCACAAGGGCAAGATTTTCGTGAAATCCTCTGTTGTGGGCGAAGGGACGACGTTCCGAATTACCTTGAAGAAATAAAAAGTTAGGTCGGATTTGCCATCCGACCTAAATGATTCGGGGATTTGAAATCCCCAACCCGAAGCCGACGAATTACAAATCCGTCGGAACCTTTTGGTTTATTTCACCACAAATCTTTGTGTTTCGCTGTTGCCGTCGAGGTTGTAAACCTTCAGCAGGTAAACGCCAGAAGCCAAATGGCTGACATTCATCGCTTCCTGCACGCTCTCCATCATCTTCTGACCCGTAAGGCTGTAGATTTCAGCCTTTTGGAAACCTTCGGCCTGAATGAGGATTTCGTTCTCGGCAGGAACGGGATAAACCTTGAAATTGGCTTGGCTATTCTCATTGACACCAGTCAAATCAACATAGGTCACATCAACTTCGCTGCCATAGAACGTCTTGGTCGCGGCATTGTAGCCATAGGCCATTTCCAATTCATCATCACACACAATCCCACCTTCTACTTTCACTGCTTCGCCATGAACGGCATTGCCGTCAACATAACTGAACCTGCAAACGATGTCATCTTCCCAAACCGAACTATTGACCATCCATCCCTGAATAAGTTTGGAGTCAAAGCAACCCTCATCGTTATAGTGATAGATGATTTTTAAAAAATTCGCCCAAGCGTTGTTTTGCCACAATTCATAAAGGATCTCAGTGACATTCTCATCAAAATCGAGCGTAAAAGTGTCCTTCTCCTCATTTTGCCAAGCACCGCCCTGCATATACTGTTTCAACAGTTCGATGGTGTTGCCGTTGCGGGTGTAGGTGTAAAGATCGGAGGAAGACCAGTTGCTGCCGTTCCAATCCCAATAAAGGACGGTGGACACATCGCCGTTGTAGTTGTACACTTCCTTCAATTCGTTCACCCAATCATCTCCATCCCAATACTGGTAAATGACTTCGCTCAATTTGCCGCCTTCGTAAGTACAGGAAGCCCTTTGGCCTTCTACCCATACTCCTTCATCATACTCCGACAAAACCATTTCAAGCACATTGCCGTAGAAGTCGTACTCGTAAACAACCATTTCGGCAGGTCTCCAACCATCGCCCAAATCCATTTCGGTATACTCCTCGATGAGGTAATAGTCATACTCATCGTAAGTGTAGGTGGTGCGATACTTCTCACCGTCAACCGTATGCCAAGTGGCGGTTTGAGGCACTACCGTGGTTTCGTCGCGAACGCCGTAATGCTTGAGCACGTTCGCAGTCGCATTCGATTTCAGAGGGGTATTGCGCTGTGCAAAGCCCACATTTCCAAACGCCATCACAAGGACGGCCAAAGTGATAATAACTTTTCTCATAGTTGTAAGTATTTAGTTTTTAATGACATCGAAATAATAATACACGCCATCGTCCTGAACATAGACTTGGCCACCAGTCGAGTTTTCCACAATATGGTAGATGTTCTCGGCTATGTGACCATGCAAGCGGATTTCCTTTTTGTCGTTCGTGAACACATGGGCGTCCACATTATAAGCCTTAATCTTGCCTCCGGTGTGGATATAGCCCGTCGACATGCGAATCATGAAGTCGTTCTCATTGGGAGTAGTCTTGCCTTCAATCGTTTTTGAGAAATTGGCACTCGGGCAATTGATTTTGAACTCCACCTTATTGGCCGAATAAGGCGCAATGCTAATTTCCGCATCGGGGCAGGCATGGCGACCTACGCCTTCAACGCTGTCGAAAGCACCCGACACGTTGGAAAAAGCATAGGTTCCGATGATGTCGTCAGCGGTGTAGCCGTAATAATTTCTCCATTCGCTTTTCGGCGTTTTCTCGCATGAGGCGAAGCACACGCCCAACACGCAAAGCAGGGCCAACAATTTGATGCTTTTCATATCTTTTTTCATTTGATGATTAGTTTTTCGGTGTTCAATAAGTTGCCATCCTTGCCGATGCGCAGCACGGTGTAGCAACCTTGGGGCAAGCCCTCGGTCGCGATTTCGATGCCGCTGGCTTGGGTGAATTCGATTCTTCTCAGTTCCTTTCCATCGGTGCTGATGATTCGGATTTGTCCGTCGGTGGCCTCGCCCCAACTCACATTGACGCGACCCTCGGCAGGATTGGGATAGACCTGCATCCGACTCTCAGGCATGAAATATTCCTCCTCGCCAAGGGCTTCCTTGTCCCAAGCGGCGATGGTGTATTCGCCCGAAGGGAAGTTGTCGACCAAGAAACGGCCATGCTTCCACGTGCTGCCCGGATACAGTGTGTATTGGATTTCGTGCCATGCCTCCGAAGCGTCCTTCCTATAAAGCAAGGTGGCGGAGTCGTTGGCGGTGTGGATGATGTCGCCGTCCAAAGAGTTGCTGAAATCAAACATGCCCGTCACGTTGGCCTCGCCAAAGTCGTAACGGTTGATGGTCCAGAAATGCTTGGTCGAAAGGGTGAGGTTGGGGATGAGCGGATTGTCGTAAGGCTCCACCAAATGGTTCTCAACGGCCACAAACACTGAATCCGTAAACGTTTCGGCCTTCGCGATGAAATTGCTGAAACTCTGCTGCTGCGTCGATTTCAGCATCAAATTCTTCTGCGTGCGACCGTCCAACCAATTGTTGTTGAAATCATTGACCATACCGACAGGCTCAAAATCGAGAATGACGGTGGCTGTTTCGTGCAGGCCGTCCCACTCAAGCATTTCGGTGACCAACTGGAACTCAGGGCCGATGAAAGTCACCTCGTAACGGTTATGCTGCCCGATGTGGCTGTCGCCAATGTGCTGGTAACTCAAGTTAAGTTGCACCTCAAACTGGCTGCCCACGGGGTTCACCTCGCTGATTATAGCGTATAAATGCGGCATACCGCTGGCAAACACGTATGAATCGAAGAAGCCGTTCATGTCGATGCCGGAATATTGCGTGAGCGCATCGCGTAATTGCTCCGAGGTGGCGGCTTGATAGGCATATTGGTCAAAATATTGGCGCATGGCCGAAAGGAAATTTTCGCGCCCCATGTAGTTCATCATCGTATTGACGATGACCGCACCACGGTCGTAAATGGCTGTGCCGTCGTAGGTCATATTCAATGGCATATTGTTGAGCGGCATCCAGTTATTGGCATTGTTGCACCAAGAATTGATGCTGTTGACCAAGGCCGAAATGGTGTTTTGGAACTTTTGCTCACCGTAAACACCCGCCTCGTAAAACGCGCCCCAGAACTGCGCAAAGCCCTCGTTGAGCCACATGTCGCCCGCATCGGCGCAAGTCACCAGATTGCCCGACCACATGTGCGAAAGTTCGTGGGCGAGATATTCCTCATTGTCGGTGTTGCCGCTGATGACGCTGGTGGCCAAGGCGATGTTGTCGGTGTGCTCCATGCAACCCTTGCTCGTGCTGACGTAGCCAATGCGGTTAAACGGATAAGGGCCAAGATTCTCTTCGAAGAACGCCGCGATTTCATGGATATGAGTAAAAGTAGCCTCCACGCGACCGCTTAGGCTCGGCGTAGTGTAGACCTCAATCGGGATGTCGCGCTCGATGCCGTGATACACATCCTGCCAAAGCACCAAATCGCCGACCACGAAGGAAATATGGTAGGTGGCAATCTCCTGAGGCGTTTCCCAATGCCATGTGGAGGTG
>Ga0310786_10003922_pt1 | contig 21092 bp, 15 predicted proteins | sample AusTroGonzalo_MG_FD_203881 | JGI IMG/M metagenome (GOLD analysis project Ga0310786, IMG submission 203881) | Bovine rumen microbial communities from tropical cattle in Woodstock, Queensland, Australia - Gonzalo_03 (v2) (version 2) | ecosystem: Host-associated > Mammals > Digestive system >... | reverse complement strand
CGGCAAATCGGGATCATGCCGACGCCGCATTCATGAGCGATATCGGCTTCCGCCTTGCGCTCGTCCCGGAATCGTATTGAGGCGATTTGTCTGCTTCACCTCAAACCTCTCCCCCTGTCCGGCAGGCTCCGGGCAGGAAGTCGGCGGTTGTTCGGTCAATGATTTTCTCGCTTTTTCATCAAAGTTGCCCTTGTTTTTTCACAAAAGATGTGGTATAATAAAGTTGTGATTCCCAACCCCTCCATCAGCAACACCATGAAAGGGCTGCAAGTATGCCGAACACGAAAATGAGCAGAAACATCTTCTTTGCCGTCGTTGCGGTCATTCTGGCGGATTATTTTATGTGATTTTTTGTCAAAAAGAGCAAATCATGAACAATTTGTTTTTATATCGCGCTAAAAAACATGATGAATCTACGGATTCTTCCTCTGATTACTTAGATTACTTAGACCTGCCTCAGGAAAAGGAGAATACGGGAAAAGATAGTTTCACTCGCAAAATATGGCGAACCATTCTGGTCCTGGAGCACTTGATTCTACCCCTTTTTCTTCTCTACGCCGTAATCCAGCCATATATCTATCTGCACGATAACATCATATTCTGGTTTTACGATTTCAGTCCGGAGATCGCAAAGCTTTTTCAGTACGATTTTACGGCAACAAGATTCTTCCGGAACGTTTCCCTCATAAATCTTTTTATCATCTTTCCAATCGATGTGTACCTGTTTCTGTCCATGTCGTTTGGCAAGTTGAAAGGGCCGCAAAGGAATAAACGTGATTATCGTTTGGCCTGTGTTGGAATGATTCTTTCTTTGCTGCTGGCATGCTGGTCCATTCTAAATGGAATACGTGGCGTTTCCCGGGATTTTGATAAAAGGTTCGAATTGAGGTTGCAACTGAATGAATTGGCGAATCTGTATGGAAGTGTCATTTCCTGTTTCCCTGCCTTTGATGATGCCCCCGGCAGGACGCTGGCCGGGTCCTCCCATGATTATGTGCTGCAACCTATGCCTCAGCTCATCGGCAAAGACTACAAATCCTGTGTTCCGGAGGAAAGATTGCCCGCTCTTTTGTCAAAGCAAGAGCTTTGGCCCCGATATACAATCCATTATGAAAATATCTGCTCCTCGGATTTCAATCTTCCACTGCTTGTGGAAAATGAAACTGTCTCAGGTCACTACTTCTCCAAAACGCATCAATTCTATCGCTATGGCGTTGCCGTGAATGGGCGTCTCATTTTATATCAATATGATCCGGAAAAACACACCTACTCCGAAAATGGGATGATTGTTGATTCCGTTCGTGCCGCTTCCGATGGTTGGTTGTATTGGGATCCTGCCTTTTATGGTGCTTTTTTTCAGGATACAAACAGGGGCACCCCATGACCATCTGAGCCGGGAAAAAGCGTCCAGACTTCAAACTGAAAACTTATACCCAGCCGACTAACCCCGATACCATGGAGGATTTCACATGAAATACAAATCGGTCAGCACTATCGCCGCGCTCCTCTGCGGCACACTGCTTGCGTTCGCAGCGCAGGCAACAGCCACGGAGCCAGAGCTCGAATTCAAAGTGAACAGGGACGGTCCGCGCACAGCCGGGATGCTCGGCCCCTCGCACGACGAGGAAATGATCTACGGCCTCGGCTCCGACGGCAAGCAGCATTATTTCGCGGTCGGCACGGACGTCCGCGGCCAGGGCATCACGATCTGGCAGTCGGACGACCTGGTGAACTGGAAGGACGTCGGGCGCGTCTTCACGCAGGCAAACGCGCCGAAGATCCTGAACGTGGGGCCGCGCGGCTGGAGCTACGACTTCAACGCCGTGACCATCGACGACAAGGGCGAATACGGGTTCCTGACCGAACGCAAGCCCGGCGCGAACAACTACCGTCTCGGTGGCGCCCAGCCGTTCTGGGCTCCGTGCGTCTACTACAACGCCCCGGACCAGACCTACTATCTGTACTATTCCTGCTCCGCCTACGGCACGCGCAATTCGTTCATCGGCTGCGCGAAGAGCAAGACGCTGGACAAGGGGTGGGAGGACTGCGGCCAGCTGATCCACACGCGCACCGGCGACGGCAAGAAATACAACGCCATCGACCCGACAGTCTTCAAGGACGCCGATGGCAAACTGTGGATGATCTACGGTTCGTTCTTCGGCGGCATCGCCATCGTGCAGCTGGACCCGAAGGACCCGTCGAAGCTCCTCCACCCCGGCACGCACGGCACGACCATCGCCTGCCGTGGCTACGAGAAGGTCTACGAACAGGACGGATTCGAGGGCAAGCCCACGGTCAGCGTCGACGGGCAGAGCTTCACCGCCTACGGCATCGAGGGCGCGAGCATCGTCTATAATCCCGAGACGAAGTATTATTACCTCTTCGTCTCCTATGACCGCCTCGCACTGACCTACCATGTGCGTGTCGGCCGCTCGAAAAATGTCGAGGGGCCGTATCTGGACTACAACGGCAAACCGCTGGTCTACGATCAGGAGAAACAGGGGCCCGAAGAAGTGAACGGCACCAAGCTCATCGGGCCGTACCGCTGGAAATCGACCGGCGCGGGCTGGGTCGGGACCGGACACACCACGCTCTTCTACACCGCCGACAAAAATCTGATGTTCGGGAGCAACAGTAAGGACCGCCCCAACGGCACGTCGTTTGTCGGCCTGCGCCGGGTCTTCTGGACGGATGACGGCTGGCCCCTGCTCTCGCCCTGCATATATGGCGGCGAGGACCTGCTTTTCACAGAATTTGCAAGCGACAACGAGAAAGAAAGCAATCTCGTCACGGTAGACAGCATCCTGAATTCCGGCGAGTCTGCACAGTGGGATTTCATCGTCTTCAGCGTCACGGACGACACCACGTTCCGGCGCATCGACGAATCGACTGTCTTTACCCTCAAAAAAGACGGGACCATCGAGGGCGGCGGCAAGTGGAAAATCGGTTACTGGAATTCGGATATGGAAATGGGGGACGGCGTCACGAAAGACGGCAAAGGGTTCGAACAGATATTCCTCGGGAACGGCGTTTCCATGCTGGTCGAACTCCCCGGCGGCGTGAAAGCGAAAGGCGTCTGCGCCTACGGCTGGGACCAGGACCGCAAATGCCAGACCGTGTTCTTCACCGGATTAACGGAGACCGGAATACCTGTCTGGGGGCAGCGCACGCCCACGCCGGAAGCCCAGGGGAAATGAACAAATCTTTTTGATGTGTCTTTGTTTTTTTCGCGTCTCGCGGTATAGAGAGAAACAACTCCACGGCGCGCAGCGCCCCCAGCGAAGCGGCAAGTGTTTTCATTAGGACGCTCCGCGTCCGGGGGGCGGCTCCGCCGCCTCGGAAAACTCGCTTGTGCTCGACTTTTATTCTTTTACCGCGAGTCGCGTCACACACATAGTGTACTGAAAAGAGACGTGCCCGAGCGTAGTCGGACACTATATCATCACTGCTTGCAGTGTGCGCAAGCGAAGCTGAGCGTACTGCCGCAGTGGAGGACTTGTCCTCACCGCTCGATTCCGTTCAAATTGCAGAAAAAGGATTTGATTTTCCGCAAAAACGCATTATATTGTGGATGAAATACTTTATCACGTTTCGCAAACGCAGACACGAAAGGTCTTCTTATGGCAATCTACAACGTTTACGCGACCGAGAGTTCCAAGACCATCGGCAAAAACGATATCATGAACGTCTACGGATGGGCTTTCAGCAACACGATCCAGTCCGGCGGCACCATGAACGTCCTCTCCGAGGGTACGGGGGCGGCCGGCTCCGCCACATGGAACACGCTCAACAACGGCGGCGTCATGATCGTCGGGTACAGGGCCCGTACGGACAGCACGACGATCAATGAAGGCGGCCTCATGATCGTGTCCGGCTACGGCACGGCGGGATTGGCCGCGGTGAAGAACAAAGGAAAGCTGATCGTTTCGGGATACGGACTGGCGAGCCATGCCAGCGTCAGTGCCGGCGGATCCATGGTCGTTTCGCAGTCCGGCACGGCAAGCTGGTGCGTCGCCACCGGCGGCGGGACCATGACGATCCTGTCCTACGCCAGGGCGACCGACTGCTATGCCATCGCCAACGGGGACATCATCGTTTCCGCCAACGCGACGGCGTCCGACACGACGGTCTACAACAACGGCAGGGTCGATCTCTCCGGCGGCAGCTCCTACGACGCCTCGGTCCATTCCGACGGATCCATCTACGTCTTTGCCGGGGGGAATGCCTTCCACACCATGCTCCACGACAACGGCAAACTGATCGTCTGCGCGGACGGCTCGGCATCGAAAACGGAGATCGACTCCAACGGAAAAATGTACGTCTCGAACAACGCCCTGACGCGCAGCGACACGGTCCTTTCCGGCGGCACCATGGTCGTTTCCAAGGGCGGATCGGCATACTACGCCACCGTCTCGTCCGGCGGCAGCATGGTCATCTACGGCAGCGCGCGCGAACTCACGGCAAAAAAAGGCACGATCATCATCAAGACCGGCGCGACCGTGAACAGCATCACGAACAAAGGCGCGGACATCACGCTGGAGAAAGGCGCGGTCGTCAGCAACTGCAAGGGAGATCCGATCAAGATGCCGGACGTCGACAGCGGCTGGAACAACTACCTGTACGACAAGAAACAGGATCCCGCGCTGAACACCGGCGTCACCGGCCCGGCGGGGAAGAAGATCGCGGTCGCCACGAAGGCGATCCAGGTGGACAAGGACGGGACCGTTTCCGTGGACGGCTATTCCAACTACGTCGGATACGGCGACGACACCGATTTCGTGAAGATCACGCTGGACTATGCCGCGAAAGTGTCCTTCACGCTCAACAGCACGGACGCGACGAAGATCTCGATCTGGAGCTTTACGACCGGAACGGACAAGAAGGGCAATCCGACGTATTCGATGAAGTCGCTCCAGGCGACTGCGTCCAAGTATGACAAAACGGCCGAAAAGTACAAGGCGACGACAAAGGGACTCCTGCTCGAAAAGGGCACCTACTACCTCGCCGTGCAGTCCACCAACGCGAAGAAGGGCGGAAACGCGTACTACAACGTGACGCTCAACAAGGACGACTGCACGTTCTACACCAAGTGCGACACCTTCAATGACGACTGGGTAGATCTCGTCTCCGACACCTACAAGGGCGCCGCCTACCTCGGCACCGTGGACGGCAGCAAGGAAGAACTGATCGAGGAAGACTGGGTCGGATTCGGCGACGCCGTCGACTACCGGAAATTCACGCTCAAGACGGGGGCGTTCCTGAGCCTCGCGGCAGGGGCCTCGGACGCGGTGAAAATCTCGATCTGCCGGGTCGACAGCAAGACCGTCAAGGGAGGCTTCACCGTCCCCACATTGAAAACGATCCAGTCCACCACGCTCAAAAAGAACAAGGAGACCGGCGATTATTTCTCGCTGACCAAATCCATCCTCCTTGCGAAGGGCGATTACTACATCTGCGTGGAATCCACCAACGCGAAAAAAGGCGGGAGCGCGGATTACTGGATCAATATAGCGGACCCGGGATACGGAAGCATCTTCTTCGACAAGGGCAACAACAAGGACGACTGGGACGACCTGAAGACCAAGGGCGCGGCAGGCAAGGTCCTCACATTCGGCGAGATCAAAGCCAACACCACGACTATCCTGTATGACGAATGGGTCGGGTACGGCGACGAGATCGACTACCGGAAATTCACGACCAAATCCAACGCGAAGCTCAGCTTCGAAATCTACGCCCACGACGCTACGAAATTCACAATTTACAAGCTCATTGAGAAGACGGACAAGAACGGCGACAAGACGTACTCCCTGAAGGCGCTTCAGACGACGAAGATCGCGGCGTATAAATACGTGACGACCAAGCTGCTTGCGCTGGATGCCAACACCTATTACTTCAGCATGGAATCCACCAACGCGAAGAAGGGCGGAAACGCCACCTACAACATCTCCCTCTATGATTTCGTCTCCACTTCGAAGAGCGCCAAGGTCGCCGACTCGCTGCCCGAACCGAAATCCGTCTCGGTCGCGTCCGCCGCGTCCCCGCTTGCCGCAGCGGATGACCTCGCACTCGAATCTGCTTCGGGACTGCTGGCGGATTCCTCCGGGGGACTTCTCGCAAGTCTGTAAAACGAAGACGCGGAAAACGAAACAGGAAAGAGCCGTCCGGGAAACCGGGCGGCTCGAACTCTTTTTGAGGGAGAAATGAGGCGGAGGACACTGCAAGCAGTGCTGGTATAGTGCCCGGCTACGCTCGGGCACGGGAGGGGAGGCGCTTCTGCCGTCAAGGACCTGTCCTTGTGCCGTCGCGAAGCACGGCACTACCGCAGTGGAGGACTTGTCCTCCTTACTTCTTCACGATTGCGGAGTCGGACCAGCTGCCGACGGCGCGTCCCTGCCAGCCGAGACCGTCCGAATTGCCGTAACTTTCGGTGAGCTTGATAAAACGCGTCGGGATCGTGACCTTCCAGTTGTTGATGGTCACATGGCCGTCGACGTACAGGATCGGCGGCGCGCCTTTGTGGCGGGAGAGGTCGTCGCGGACCGTGCCGAGTTCGCCGATGCTCGTGTCGCCTTCGCGGATACGCAGGTGGTACACGTTGACCGTGTCGTACTCCTCGGTGTTGCAGGATTCGCCCGGCTGATGGTTCTTTCCCCAGTGGTCCGTGACCACGATCAGGTCGGAAGGCCGCTGCGCATCGCCGAGACGGCTGTTCACGAGGCGCGGGTCGACCAGGGCATCGCTCTTGCTGTTCCCGTTTGTGCCTGCCTTGTACTGCATCGTGCCGCCCTGCACGGGGTTGTTGCGGCCGTAGCTGGCGGTCGCGCCCGGAGACGCGTCGCTGGGGCACTTGAAGACCTTCAGCATCGCCATGCCCGTGCTGTTCAGGTAGTTTTCACAGCTCTTGGGATCCATGTAGCCGTTGCTCGGGACGGAATCGCTTTTGAAACCGTTGTTCGCCTGGATCAGGTCGCGGTACCAGGTGCTCCAGTTGGAGATCACCTTGATGGAACGGTTGTTGTTGACCGCGTACTGCTGGATATACACGCCGATGTTCTTCTGGTTTGCCAGACACTGCGCCTTTTTCGCGGATTCCCGCGAGGACTTCAGCGCGGGGAACAGAAGCCCCGCCAGGATCATGATGACGGCGATGACGACCAGGAGTTCAATCAGGGAGAAAAATCGGGTTTGGGGGCGTTTCATGGCGGAATCCTTTCTGATCGGGCTTCATCAAAATGGAGTCTCGAGTGGTATTTTGGTTTCTTTCTTTCACTATACCACACTTTTTGGAAAAATCAAATATTTTTTTCTTTCTTTCCGAAAAAAGACGCCAGTTATAGTCCGCGATCGTCCCGTCCGCACATGGCACCCGGCAGGTTGAGGGGAAACGGCGATCAGCCCTTCCACCCGTTCCGTTCATAGAAAATGAGCGGCCAGCGAAGGACCAGATGGATGGCGAGCGCGCTGCGCAGAAACCAGTTGAGCGTAATCAAATCGTCGAACCACAGCTCGCCGACGACGAACGCGATGATATTGAGAACGAGGATGGCGTTGAGCACACGGTCCCTGGAAATATATGGCAATTTCATGCGTGCCTGTCCTCCTCTCCGCCGTTTCTTTTTCCCGATCCGGCTATTTCTTCAGCTCGGGATCGTCGGACCAGCGCCCGTTCGCGGTCCTGCGCCAGTCCTGCATGTTGTTCCAGTTCCGCCCCTGGATGAAGATGCGGCCCCGGTTATTTTTTCTTCAGGACCGGATCGTCGGACCAGCTGCCGTAGGCATGTCCGGTCCAGTTCATATTTGCCTTGATGTCCTCAATGGTGTAGCCCTTCACGGTCTGCTTGTAGTCGACGGCCGTCACATGGTTGTCGACGTAGAGGATGGGGGCTGTACCTTTGTGGCGGGACCCGTATTTGTCGTAGTCGCCAGCTTCGCGGTCGTTACGCAGATTGAACGCGTTCACCGTGTCGAATTCGCCGCCGTTCGGCCATGCGCCCAGACTGGAGTCGTTCTTGGTCGTTTCGCCGGGGGTGTGGTTGTCGGACCAGCGGTCCGCGACGATGATGAGGTCGGACGGCGTCTTCACGACGTTGATGCGGCTGGCGACGACACGCGCGGAGCTGTCCTTCTTGAGCGTCCATCCGCCGCTGGGGTCGTTGCGTCCGTAGCTGGCGGTTCCCTTGGTGATATCGGCTGCACACTTGAAGACCTTTGCGATGCCCTGCCCCTTCGGGTCAAGGTTGTCCTTTTTGACGTGGGAACCACTTTCGTTCTTATAGGTGCCGCCGGCTTCGATCATGAGCTTCTTGTACCAGTCGTTGTAATTCTGGAGCAGCGTGAGGGACTGATTGTTATTGAGCGTATACTGCTGGATGTAGAGGCCGAGGTTCTTTTCGTTGTTGATGCAGGCGGCCTTCTTCGCGGTCTCGCGGGCGGAACGCAGCGCGGGCAGCAGGAGAGCCGCCAGGATCGCGATGATCGCGATCACGATGAGGAGTTCGATCAGTGTGAAATGACGTTGTGCGGAGCGTTTGATAGTCATTTTCCCATTTGTCCTTTGTATTTGAAAAAAGAGAGTTTCAGACATTTCATACATAAAATATACTCCGTCATAGGCGTTTTTTCAAGTCTTTTAATCTTCTAAACAAGAAATTGCAAAAGACCCGGTCGCTATCAATGAGGGGGAAATATCTATTCGCCTGAAACAAAAAGATCATCCAAAAGCGTTTTCCATGAACGCATTACAACCCGGGAACCGCCATCTGTTTTGCCTTCGGCACCCAGAATGTGTTCTGATAAACTCCCAGCGGATACTCCACGACGTTCTCGTAGCGTTTGTTGATCACGAAGAGGTCGTAGGGCGAGACGAGGAAGAGATACGGCTCTTCTTCGTGGATGAGCTTGTGGAACTGGTGATAAAGCTCGGTGCGCTTGTCGAGGTCGAAGCAGGTGCGGATCTCCATGATCAGGCGGTCTGCCTCGGGATTCGCGAACGAGATGTAGTTGCTGGACGCCTCGATCTTCAGGTTGTCGGAATGCCACAGCTGGTACGGGTCGTTCGAGACGGACATGCGCCACGCCAGGCGGACCGCGTCGAACTGGTGCTTATCGACGCGTTCGAGCAGGACGGACCATTCGAGGGAGAGGATTTCGAGTTTGACGCCTGCACGTGCAAAATCCTCCTTCAGGATCGGGAGAAGCTTCTGGTCGGTCGTGCTGGAGTTGGTGTAAATCACGGTGAAGACGAACGGCGTGCCGTCCTTGTCCAGCACGCCGTCGCCGTCGGTGTCCTTCCATCCGGCGTCCGCGAGCATCTTTTTCGCCTTTTCCACGTCGAATTCATACGGCTCGATCGTGGGGTCGTTGGCGCGGGAGTCTACGAAGAACGGCCCGGAGACCGGCCGCACGAGGTCGGAATAGACGTCCCGGATGATGCGCTTGCGGTCGACCAGGTGGCTGAGCGCCACGCGGACGTTCCGGTCCTGGAACAGAGGATTCAGCAGGTTCAGCCCGATGTACGAATAGGACATGCTCGGCAGGCGCATCTTCCGAAGGAAGCCGCCTTCCTGGAACTCTGGCGTACCGGTGTTGTTCACCCACTGTTCGGTCGTGAGGCTGTCGGCATCGAGCGTCTGGGAGCGGAGCGCCTGCAACCGGGTGTTCGGGTGCTGGATCAGCTCGTAGACGACGGTCTTCAGCGCGGGCATGATGCCGAGGCGCTTCCCGTAGAATTTCTCAAAGCGCTTGAAAACCACGCGCTTGCCTTTCTCCCAGCTGACGAACTGGTACGGGCCGCATCCGACGATCATGCGGTTGCGGACGTGGTCGTCGTTGAACTTCGCGCCGTCGAACGGTCCCTCGTAGGCATGGTAGAAATGCCGGGGCAGCGGCATGAGCGAGAGCGTGATCTCCTCGGAGAGGATATAGGGGCGCTCCCAGACGACTTCGAATTCGTAATCGTTGATGACATTGACCTGCTTCAGGTCGGCCAGATAGCTCCGCATCGGCGCGGCGTTCACGGTCTCGTCCTTGATCACGTCCACATAAAACTTGAAATCCTCCGCCTTGACCTCGACGTTTTCCCACGTCTTCCCGGTCTCCGGGTCGGTGAAGTCGTGCCACAGGATGCCCTTGCGGAGTTTGATGCGGTAGGTCAGCTTGTCCTCGGAGAGGGTCCAGGACTCCGCCATGCGCGGCACGAACCGGTCGATGTCCTTCATGTGGCGTTCCGCGAGCGTGTCGCAGGTGAGGCCCCAGAAATCCGACACGGTAGCATCGTTGTTCACGATCATGTTCATATTGCCCGTGTCCGAGGTAATCGCGCCGATGAAACGTCCGCCCTGATCGGCATTCTTGTCATAGAACTCCACATTGCCCGCCGGGGGTTCACCGGAAAGCACGGGGCCTGCTCCAAGCGACGAGACGGCGATGCCGCCGCCCGCCGAGATCTGGTCGATGCGTTCAGAGAGATCCGCAACAGCCTTCGTAAGGGCTTCTGTCTGGAATCTCTGCCGGTCGATCGCGGTCACGACTCCGGCGCCGATGATCGCCAGTACGATGAGGCAGAGGAAAAGGAGGATCGGTGTAAGGAATGATCTGTTCTGCATGGATGGACCCCGAGGTTATAGGTCACTTTTTATGGGTGAACGTCTTGCCGAAGCCGTACTTGGTCTTCGCCTTGTTGTATTCGGCGCGGGCGGCTGGCTCGTTTTCCTCCATGGCCTTGATGCGGTCGGAGTCGCACGGGTGCGTGGAGAGGATGGATTCCAGCTTGCTGGAGCCTTCGGCATTATTGGTGAAGCGCTTCCAGAACGTGTAGGACGCGCTCGGGTCGTATCCGGCGCGCGCCATCAGGATCAGGCCGATCATGTCCGCCTCAGATTCGTTGCTCCGGCTGTACGGCAGCATAATGCCGATCTCGGTACCCGTGCCGTAGATCGCGTCGATCGTCTCGCTGTCGAACACAGCGGAGACGAGGACGGCACCTAAAGACTGGATGATGGAGCGGGACATGCGTTCGCCGCCGTGCCGCGCGATGGCGTGGCCGATCTCATGCCCGACCACGAACGCCAGCTCGGCTTCGTTGGCCATGCCGTCCATGATGCCGCTGTAGACCGCCACTTTGCCGCCGGGCAGGCAGAACGCGTTCTGGATCTCGGAGTCCAGCACTGTGAACTCCCATTCGAAATCGTTCGTTTCGCCCAGTTCGTTCGCCACCGCCTTGATCGCGTTTCCGCAACGCTCCAGCGCGGCGTTGTACTCGGCGTTCGTGCTCACAGGGTACTCCTGTTTGTACTCCTCATAGGACTCGGCTCCCAGGCTGTTCTCGTAGGACTCGGTCGTCAGCAGGAACTGCGAACGCCCGGTGACGGGGACGCTTCGGCAACTGCAAAGACTGCTCGCGAGGATGACCAGGGACAGGACCAGACAGGCTTGAACGGGCTGAAAAAAGCGTTTGACGGCAGGCATCATGATATTTCGCTCCTAGGGAAACGGGTCAGGGAATGATGACAAAAAGACTCCGGAAACCGGTCCGGCAGCACACCGATCGAAAACAGAGCTCGGATGCGCGGACGGCAGATTCTTATCTAAATATACTGCATTCCGCCTCATCTTTCAAATCATTTCCGGAAAAAAGTTCGGCGGAACTGTCGGGCGCCCCGGCTGCCTGAAGTCAGGACGCCCTGCCCGTCCCGCGATCGGGCACGGGATCAAACCTCGTCACAGAGGGATCGCGTAGTCGATCTGCGGAATGATGCGGAACCAGTTGGCCGGGGCGCGTTCGAGCTTGACGCTCGTTTCATGGAGCAGATTCCGGCGCATGACCGTGAGCTTGACGATGGTGCCGGGATCGAGCGAAAGAATCCGGTTGCGGAGGTCGTAGGTATCGACCACATCAACGCCGTCCAGCTTCACAACCACGTCGCCGTCGCGCAGTCCCAGGCGGTCCGCCGGAGAATCCTGGATGATCATGCGGATGGCCGCCCCCTTCTGCACCGCCTCGTTTTCGTCGCCGGGCGAACGCATCTGTGAGGGACGTGCGCCCATGATGCCGAGCCACGGACGCACGATCTCGCCGTGTGCGATCAACGTGTCGGCGACCGTCTTGGCGATCTCGGCGGACACGGCGAACGCGATGCCGATGTTGCCGCCGCTCGGCGCGAGGATGCAGTCGTTCACGCCGATCACGTCACCGTCTGTGTTCAGCAGCGGCCCGCCGGAATTGCCCGGATTGATGGAGGCGTCCGTCTGGATGTAGTTCTCATACAGGTTCACGCCGACACCGGACCGCTGCACGCCGGAAACGATGCCCGCGGTCACGCTGTGCTCCAGACTGAACGGCGCGCCGATGGCGATCGTCCACTGCCCCAGGCGGATGTTCTTCGGATTGGCGAACGTAAGCGCCATGAACTTCTTTCCCTTCGGCGGCTCGACCTTCAGCACGGCCAGGTCGGACGTCGGATCGGCGCCAACCAGGTCGGCGTGGTATTCGCGCCCCTCGTTGTCCGTGACCAGAAGCGCGTTCGCGCCGCTCGCCACATGGTAGTTCGTGAGGATATAACCGTCCTCGCGGATGAAGAAACCGGACCCCTGCCCCGCGGGAACCTCATAATACTGGGCGGGACGGCCCCAGCCGCGGCGGGACGGGACGATCCTCTGGTTGGAGATGCAGACGACCGCGGGCATGGCGCGTTCGATAGTGCCGGTGAAATCCGGCCAGGCGACAATCGGTCCGGCAGCAGCCGGGGGCGGCGCATACTCGCGCATCTTCGTCTCACAATCGGCCATTTCTTCTACGGGCGGATTCACGAATTTGAGGACCAGGAGCGCGGCGCATGCGCCCGCGAGAACAGAAAAAAGCGTATTGAAAACGGATTTCATGGCATCGGCAATCCTTTCTTTTTGAATTCAAGATATTTTGTGTATTCGGCGATCAGCGTGTCCGACATGGTATGCCAGTCAAACCGCGGTTTCACAAGCTCACGCCCCGCCTCGCCGAACGCACGGCGCCTGTCATCGTCCAGCAGCAGGTCCGAAATCCTCTCCACGCCGGAGGTGTCGTCGCCGGGCTGAAGCAGGTATCCGGTCTTCCCGTTCAGAACCACCTCGCGTGTCCCGTCGATGTCGAACGCCACGACGGGCTTCCGCATGGCAAGCCCCTGGACCGCCGCACGCGGGAGCCCTTCGCGCATGGAAAAGTGTACGAGAACGTCCGTCAGCGCCAGATAACGCGGCACCTGCACAGGCGGGATAAGCCCGGCAAAGCTCAGGCGGTCGCGGAATCCGCGTTCCACCGCCTCGGACTCCAGCTTTTCCCGCAGGATGCCGTTCCCGATCAGCAGGAAATGCACGTTCGGGACGCGCTTGATGATCTCCGGGATACTCCGCCAGAGCTCCACATATCCCTTCATCGGAAACAGCCGAGCAAGCGTACCGACGACCCTTGCGCCATCCGGGATCCCCAGCGAACGCCGGAGTTCCGGATCGGGACCGGTCGTCAGGAAAGGCACCAGGTCCATGCCGCTGTACACGACCTTGAACATCTCCGGCCGGCCGATATGGTTTTGCAGGCATTGGTCGATCATGTCCTGCGCCACGGCGTAGATCCGGTCGCAGCGTTTCGCCGCCATGCGTTCCAGCTGGATGTAGGCCGCGTTCTTCCACGCCGGATAGATGCGGGAGAACGGCAGTCCGTGAACGGTATGGATCACCAGCGGCACTCCCGCGGCGCGGGCCGCGTACCGCCCGATGATGCCCGCTTTCGATGCGTGCGTGTGAACGACGTCGAACTTTTCCGCCTTGAAAAACTTCACAAGCGCACGGTAGCTCTGCATGTCGCGGACGGGGTCGATCTGCCGGCACAAAGTCGGGCACTCCTCCACGCGGAAGTCGATCCTGCCGCACTGGCGGAGGAGTTCGCCCTCCGGTCCCGGCGACGGGCCTGTCATCAGGACGGCTTCGTGTCCGGCCTCGTGGAGCCCGCGCGCGGAGAGAAACGTATTTTCCTGCGCGCCGCCAACGATCATGCGTGTAATGAGATGACAGACTTTCATGGTGCGATGCTTTCGATTGGTTGGATGTGGAGCCGCCGCACCGACGTCTGCTGGATATCGGCATCCCAGAACGGGGTTTCTTCTTTCCTCAGCGTCAGATGACCGCGGCCAGTATGATTGGACAGCAGAATGCCGTCAATTGTTCCGATGGAAAAGGAAAAAAGTTCGCCGGACAGAAGATGGTATGACCGGGCGACGGAATCATGCGGGAGTGCCGTGACTGCCGGACCGTCCGGCATCTTGCTCAGCGCGTTCGGGGGACTGTAAAGGTCCAGGACAGACATTTGGGCGGCAAACGAGTCCAGTCCGTCGAACGACGCCTTGCGGCCGCTGGAAACCGCAACGGACCGGCAGACCGTGATTCCGCGTTCGTGCAGGTAGTCCGCCAGAGCGCGCCCCGTATGATAATCCGGCACGTTCACCACGTCGGCGCGTCCGAGCGCCGGGTCCGTCACGACGACCACTGGCTCCAGTTCGCTCCCGCCGCCCGCCGCGATCAGGATCTCGGCGGGCAGGAACGACGCCCGAAGGCACCAGAACGCAAACAGCGTGGTCATAAGCGCGAGAACGGACACTGCCCTGCGCCAGAACTTCGCATGGAGCAGATAAAACAGCGCGGCCAGGAAGAGCACGACCGTCCAGACCGGAGGCCGCGGGATTGCCGTCTCGCAAAGGCCGCCGAAGAACCGCCCCAGCCATCCGATCAGACGGAAGATCTGTTCGAGCAGGACGGAGAAGAAGAGTCCGACCGGACCGCCCCAGGAAAAGAGCAGCGTGATCCCCGCCGTGACAAACGCCAGATACGCCAGAGGCATCACGAGCAGATTGGCCGGGACCGCGGAGATCGGAAACAGACCTTGATACAGGATCGACAACACACCGCTGCCAAGGCTTGCCACGGCTGTCGCGGCGAACGCCGACAACAGGATCCGGATCCAGTGCGCCGTCCGGATGCGCCGTGCGGAGAGATAGCGCACCGGAAGCGGCTGGGAGAGCCTCCAGGAAACGAAACCGAGCAGGAGGCTTCCGACATCGCGCGGCAGGCTCAGCAGCAATGCCACGGACAGGAACGAATAATACATGCCGGGTTTCAACAGGCTCGCGGGCGAGACCGTCAGGATCACATACGCCGCCAGCATCAGCGTGTTGATGTGCGAGGTCGCCAGCAGCAGGGAGCGCAGGATCAGAAACGCAGCGATCATCACATAGGCGCGCATCGCAGGCTCGCGCATCCCGGTCGACAGGGCATACAGCAGAAGCGGCGCAAGCACGAAGACGCAGCGCTTGCGGAACGGCACCCAGACCAGCAGAAAGAGCAGCAGCGAGGCGAAGATCCCGACGTGCGTGCCGCTCACCGTCAGGATATGGATCGTGCCGCTGGAGAGGAATCCGGCGCGCGTCTCCTTTTCCAGCGAGATTCGGCGTCCGCCGAGCATCGCGCCCGCCATCCGTGCGGTCTCGACGCCGCGGAATCCCCGGCAAATCGCCGCCAGCGCGGCATCGCGCAGATCGTAGAGCGTCCGCCGGAATCCCCTGCCCCGCGAGACGATCTCCAGCGATCCGGATCCGGGCCGGAATAATTCGTAGATGCCCTCGTGTTCCAGGTAGGCGGGGTAGTCGAAGGAACCGGGGAAGAGAGACGGTTCCGGCGCGGAGAAGACGCCTTTCGCAAGCACGGCATCGCCGAAACCGAGCGGGAGTATCACAGCGTCCTCGCCCCGGCCACGATCCAGCAGAACACGCGGTGATGTGCCCTCAAACGCAATCCACGGAGCGTCCGCGCCATAGCGGAACCGCTTCACCCGGCATTGCAGATTCCGCACACGGAACGCCTCGCCGCTTCGTGCGGATGCAGACGGATCATCGACGATGAGTTCCGCTTCGGCAGCGAAATGCGCCCGGCCGGCCGCGTCCGCGATCAGATTCCGCTGCTGCCCCGACCAGATCAGCGCTGCGATCAGCGCGGGCAGCATCGGCAGGGCGAACCGGACCAGAGCGTCCCGTACGGGGATCAGCGCCCACACCAGCAGGACCGACGCCGCAGGGATCAGGACAAAAGGAAAGCCGTTCCCCCGGACAGAGAGAACGGCTGTGACCGCTGCAAGCAGGAAGAGCGCCGCAGGATAAGACTGTTCAAACGCCGTCGCGCTTTTCCGAATTCGGCGGAACAGCGCGCGCGGTGAGACGGTCCTGTGTCCCGGCACGGATTCCATGACGCGGCACCTGCAGGACATCCATCACTGGAAGAGTGTGCAGAGGATCGCCTTGTGCATGTGGAGGCGGTTTTCAGCCTCGTCGAAGACGATGGAGTGTTCCGACTCCATGACTTCGTCGGTGATCTCCTCGCCGCGGTGCGCGGGCAGGCAGTGCATCACCTTCACATCGGGCCTGGCGTATCCGAGCATCTTCATATCGAGGCGGTAGGGATCCAGGATCTTCATGCGTTCGCGGGATTCCTTTTCGAAGCCCATGCTCACCCACACGTCGGTGTAGGCGAAATCGGCGTCCTTCATGGCCGCGACGGGGTCGGTGGTCCATTCCACCTTGCCGGGGCCGAGGTCCTCGTCCATGATCGCCTGGCGCGGACGGAATTCCTCCGGCGCGCCGATGGCAAACGTCATGCCGGCGAGCTTGCACGCCATCATGAGGGAGTTCGCCATGTTGCTGGCTCCGTCGCCGAGGTACGCCATCTTCAGGCCTTCGAGCTTGCCTTTGCGCTCCCAGATCGTGAAGAGGTCGGCGAACGCCTGGCACGGATGGTAGTCATCCGTGAGGGCGTTCACGATCGGGATGGAGCCGTACTGCGCGAGCCCTTCCACGTCGGACTGCCGGAACGTGCGAATCACGATGCCGTGCAGGAAGCGGCTGAGCACGCGGGCGGTGTCGGCGATGGTCTCGCCGCGGCCCATCTGGGTCTTGCTCTCATCGAGGTAAATCGGCTGGCCGCCGAGTTCATGGATCCCGACCTCGAACGAAACGCGCGTACGGGTCGATGATTTTGCGAAGATCATGCCGATGGACTTGCCTTCCAGCGGGCGGGGCTGATTCGCCTTGCCGCGTCCGGCTTTCAGGCTGGCTGTGGTTTCAATGAGCTTTTCCAGCGCGGCGCGGTCGAATTCGCGCCCGGTGAGCAGATGTCTGATCATTTCCGGCCTCCTTTCGAAGCAGAATATTCCTTGAATGCCGCGCCGATGATGCGCACGGCCTTGTCGCAGTCCTCCCGCTTCACGATCAGCGGGGGCAGAAGACGAAGCACGACCTCGCCCGCGGAGAGGGCCACGAGCCCCTTCTCGCGCAGGATCGGGAGGATGTCCTTCGCCGGGAAATCAAGCACGACGCCGAGCATGAGGCCGCGTCCACGGACTTCTTTGACGAAATCGTACTTGCCGATGAACTTTTCGAGTTTGCCGCGCAGATACGCGCCCATCTCTTTGGCGTTCTCCAGGAGCTTGTTCTGGTAGATCGTCTCGAAGACGGCCAGAGAAGCGGCGGTGGCGAGCGCGTTGCCGCCGAACGTATTGCCGTGGGTGCCGGGGGTCAGCACGCCGGAGAGACGTTCGTTGCACACGAACGCGCCCATCGGGATGCCGTTCGCGATCGCCTTGGCGAACGAGAAGGCGTCGGGCTTCACGCCGTATCCCTGCCAGGCGCAGAGCGTGCCGGTACGGCCCATGCCGCACTGCACCTCGTCGAACATCAGCAGGATGTCCTTCTCCTTGCAGAGCTTGTCGAGGCCCTTCACGAACTCCTCGTCGGCGGGCAGGATGCCGCCCTCGCCCTGGACCGCCTCCAGGATCACGGCGCAGGTCTTCGGGCCGATGGCCTTCTTCACGGACTTCAGGTCGTTGAATTTCGCGAACTTGAATCCGGGCATGTCGGGGTTGAACCCCTCGCGGTATTTGCTGCGGCCGGTGGCGGCGAGCGTGGCGAGCGTACGTCCGTGGAACGAGTTTTCCATCGCGACGATCTCGTTGCGGCCGGTCGCGTTGCCCCACTTGCGGGCGAGCTTGATCAGCCCTTCGTTGGCCTCGGCTCCGCTGTTGCAGAAAAAGACGCGGCCCTTGCCGAACGTCTTTTTCACGATCAGCTCGGCCAGACGCGGCATGTTTTCGTTCAGGAAGAGGTTGGACACATGCACCAGCGTCTGCGCCTGACGGCAGATCGCCTCGGTGACGGCCGGATGGCAGTGCCCGAGATTGCACACGGAGATGCCGCTGGAAAAATCCAGATACTTGCGTCGGTTCGCGTCGTACAGGTTGACGCCGCCGCCGCGCACGAACAGCACCGCGGGCGTCCCGTAGGTGTTCATGACGTTCTTTTCGTAGAGTTTCTGGAGTTTCTTCGTGGTGTCCTGTTTCATTTTTCCGTGTCCTTTCCTTTATAAAGATGGAAAAGAGTTACTATAGCACGTTTTTTGCAGAAAACAATCTTTTTTTATGCTTTTTTCCGCTTTTTTCCATTTTTCGCTGAAAATCAAACGATAATCAGGAGAAAAAGAACGGCATGCGCCGGAGGTTTCAGGGTGCCGGAGCATGCCGTCCTGTCCCGACGTTCCATTCAGGAAGCCGCGGACGAGATCAGAAGATCAGGATTCGGAAGTCGCTTCGCCGAGGGGCGGCGTATGCTTGTGATCCTGCTTCTTGTCGAGATAACGCCGCATCTGCGCGGAAGCCTTCGCGACGACCTCGTCAATGGCCTTGTAGACGTTGTCGAACGCCTGGGACGCCGCGGTGACCGGGTGGTCCTTCACGGCCGCATCAAGATGCGCCGTAATCAGGTTTCTCTGCAAGTCAAGAACGATTTTCACGCTGCTGATGCGCAGGCGAAATTCGGAGAAGGCATCCTCCGCCGCTTTCACGGCGTAATCGCGGACTTCGTTGTCAAGTTCGAAGTGACGAACGCTTACGGTAATGTCCATATGAGACCTCCTTGGTTCTGTTGATTCCTGGAGCGGACCGGACCCCCGGCCCTGTTCTCTCTGCCTTCAACTTACATCTGTTTGCTCCAATTGTCAAGCAGGATTTGCGTTTTTTCCCTCTTTTTCCCCGTTTTTTTCAGTCCCGGGCGGAAAATCCGGCCGACAAAGGCAAAAAAGAACCCCGGCCCGCCGTGGAAGCGAAACCGGGGAAAACAATCGTTTTAGGGAAGCGCCGCAGGGGAGGATCGTTTCCCCTTGCGGCAGGAATCCATTCAGGAGACCTTACTTCTTCTCGTATTCGTTTTTGACCTTGTCCGTGCGGAACGGATAGGCGGGGAAACCGTCCTTGTTCATGAGGTTGACGTCGCCGCGGTACATGATATAAGCAAAACGGACGGTCTTGGGTTCCTTGACCTTGTCGGAGGAGACTTCGACGGTGTCGCCGACGATCTTGGCGTCCGCCCAGACGAAGTTGCCGTCGGCGCCCGCGATGGCAAACGCGCCGGGCGCTTCGCCGTCAGAGGTGGTCAGGCCCTTGCCGACGTTCTTGAAGTGGATGATGCACTTGTCGCCCTTGATGTCCATGTGATCGTAGACCGGACCGACGCCGAGTTCGCCGCCGAAGTACTTCCATTCCACGAGCTTCGCGAGGCGGTAGCCGAGGGTCTGCTTGTCACGCGGATGGATGTCGGACTGGTCGCCGATGTCCATCAGCGGGACGCTGCTGACGTTCTCATAGATATAGGACATTTCGTCCTGGATTTCGCGGGTAAGCGCCCAGCCGTCGACCCGGCTGCCCATCGGGGGCTTGCTCTTCCACTGGTCTTCGGGGAGGCGGTTCATCGGGGTCCACTGCTCGAAACCGGCGAGCTGGCAGATCACCCACGGCTGCTTCGGATCGTTGAACTTTTCGCGCCAGCCGTCGATGAGCATCTTGTGGAGCTCGTAGTAATCCTTGTTGCCGGTGTTGGATTCGCCCTGGTAGAAGAGCACGCCGCCGATGGTGTACCTGGTCCACGGAGCGGTCATGGCACCCCACATCGTGCCGGGGAACTTCTCGCTGGAGAACTGGCCGCCGCGGGCCTGTCCGGTCGCCCGGTTCGCCGCGCCTGCGACGAGAGCGTCTTCGATTTGCTTGGCTTCATTGCGGTTGTGCTTGAAGAACTCGCTGTCCGGGATGAAGGTCTCGATATTGACGCCGCCCCACGCGATCATGACGAGGCCGACCGGGATGTCGAGGTCCTTCTGGAGCTGGCGGGCGAAGAAGTAGCCGGCTGCGGAGAAGTTCGGGACGGTCTGCGGACTGCATTCCATCCAGACGCCGGTATTTCTTCCCGCGCCGACGATTTCGTCGAATTCGTCGCCGGGCGCCTTCGTCTTCGGCACTTCGAACAGGCGGATGCGCGGATAATTGGCAGCCGCAGCCTCCTGCTGGTGGTTCTTGATCTGGATCATGGTGTTGCCGGTGGACACGGGCAGTTCCATGTTGGACTGGCCTGCGCAGATCCAGACTTCACCGATGAGCACGTTGTCGAACGTGATGGTGTCGGTGCCGTCGGTCACTTTCACCTTGTACGGGCCGCCCGCTTCGAGCGGTTCGACTTTGGCTTCCCATTCGCCGCTGGCGTCGGCCTTGGCGGTGGCGGGCTTGGCCTGCGTGCCTTCGATCGTGACCGTCACAGTCTTGCCGGGATCGGCTTTGCCGGAAATCTTGATCGGGGCGCGCCGCTGGAGGCACATGTTGTTCTGGAAGACGTTGTGGCAGGAGAGCTTTTCCGCGTACGCGCTGGGAAGCACGAGCAGAGTGGAGACTGCCGCCGCGAGGAGGAGAATCATCTTTTTCATGAGTTCTTTCCTGACTTGGTTGGATTGGTTTGGTTGGTTATGATTTTTTTTTGGGAACACTTGCGAGGTGTTTTGAGTTCATTTCACCTCAAGACGCGGTTATGTTTCTTTCAATATATATCTTTCCGCCGAAAATTGCAAGACGATTTTCCCTTTTTTTTCACGCTTTTCGGGGCCCGGGTCAATCGAAGAAAATGACGGGAGTGTCGGATACGAATTTGTTTTTTTTGTTGATCTCGCGCACAAATGGATCAACCAGCGCGGGGTGGAGGAAAAGC
>Ga0310786_10003921_pt1 | contig 21097 bp, 17 predicted proteins | sample AusTroGonzalo_MG_FD_203881 | JGI IMG/M metagenome (GOLD analysis project Ga0310786, IMG submission 203881) | Bovine rumen microbial communities from tropical cattle in Woodstock, Queensland, Australia - Gonzalo_03 (v2) (version 2) | ecosystem: Host-associated > Mammals > Digestive system >... | reverse complement strand
GCAATGGTCAGCATGGCGATGTTGCGGCGACCGACGCGCGTCATCTTTTGGTAAAGGTCTTCATCCAAGGCACGCAGCCGTTTGATGAAGGGATTGTTTTCCTCGCGTTTGGCATCGTACATCGGGAACTTGCCACGTTCTTCGGCCAAGTTGACCGACGATTTGTAAGCATTGTAAGCCAACAACTTCTGAATCTCTGTCGAGTAGGCAATGGCCTCGTCAGTGGCGTAACGCTTGCCCAAAGCGGCCAGCATATCACCCTCGGCGGTGATGCCTATACCCGTGCGGCGGCCTTGCAGGCATTTCTCTCGGATGTTTTTCCACAAGTTGACTTCAGTGCGCTTGATTTCGTCGTCCTCAGGGTCGGCGGCAATCTTGGCCAAAATGGTGTCAACTTTCTCAATTTCAAGGTCGATGATGTCGTCCATCATGCGCTGGGCGATGGCCACATGCTTCGAGAACAACTGATGGTTGAAACGTGCCTCGGGCGTAAACGGGTGGTCGACATAACTGTAAAGGTTGATGGCAATAAGGCGGCAACTGTCGTAAGCGCAGAGCGGAATCTCGCCGCAGGGATTGGTGCTCAGGGTTTTAAATCCCAAGTCGGCGTAGCAGTCGGGGATGGACTCACGGATGATGGTGTCCCAAAACATCACGCCGGGTTCCGCCGATTTCCATGCGTTGTGGATGATTTTGTTCCACAGGGCGCGGGCGTCAATTTCCTTGGTGTATTTCGGGTTGGGCGAGTCGATGGGGTATTGCTGGATGAAAGGCTTGTTCTCCTTCACACACTGCATGAATTCATCGGTGAGGCGCACTGAGACATTGGCGTTGGTGATGCGGCCTTGGGTCATCTTTGCATCAATGAAAGCCTCAGAATCAGGGTGTTTGATGCTGATACTCATCATCAAGGCACCGCGACGACCGTCTTGCGCCACCTCCTTGGTCGAGTTGGAGAAACGCTCCATGAAAGGCACCACGCCAGTCGAAGTCAAAGCGCAATTCTTCACGGGACTGCCCGTCGGTCGGATATGCGACAGGTCGTGACCCACGCCGCCGCGCCGTTTCATCAATTGCACCTGCTCTTGGTCGGTCTTCATGATGCCGCCGTAGGAGTCGGAGTTGCCTTGGTTGCCGATGACGAAACAATTTGACAATGAGGAGATTTGGAAATCATTCCCGATGCCCGCCATAGGACTGCCCTGCGGCACGATATAGCGGAAATCCTTCAACACCTCAAAAATCTCTTCCTCGTTCAACGGATTGGGGTATCTTCTTTCGATGCGGGCTATTTCGCGGGCAATGCGGTGATGCATGTCGTCCGGGGTGAGTTCATAGATGTTGCCGTCGCTGTCCTTGAGGGCGTATTTGTTGGCCCACACATCACCCGCGAGCGAATCACCATGGAAGTATTCCTTTGCAGCGGCCTTCACCTCGTCCAAAGGGTAGATGTGATACTCGATTTTCGGCTTTTCCTCCACAACGGGCGTCACCTTCGGACTGGCCTCGGTTTCCACCTTTCCAACCACCTGCACTTCCTCCTGATTCTCGAATCTTTCCGCAGCAAAAGAGGTGTTTTTCCGCGACTCTATAATCTTGTCATACGGATTGACTTCCGGCTGGGGCATTGTGGCTTCCTCAAGGTTGCTAAACAAGTCTCCTTCAAACTCAGTTTGAGTATGGTTTAATCTCATCTTTCTGATATTTAATGTGTTATGCAAAGCACAATGGGAGTTTTCCTCCCTTTCGTTCACCTTGCGAAATTAAAAAAGAAGATGCAATAAAGCCCCGAAAATTCACTTTTCAGGGCCTGTTTTTTTCAACAGTTGCTGTTGATAAAACCTTCTGTTTTGAAAGTCAAAGGGATAGTTTTTTCAATTGCTCAATGGCATACGCATAAGCGCCAATGGCCACTGCTGTGGAAGTTCCCAGTTTGGTGATGCCCACGCCGACGCACTTTGTCGGGTCGTACCACACTTGCTGGTCGCTGAAAGGCACGTTGATCATCTTGCCCGATTTCTCGGTGAAGCGAATCATGTCTTGGGCATCCATCAGGTTGAAGACATCGGTTTCCATGCGGCTGAAATGGTGTCCGTCGGCCAGGCCGGAGAAGGGCTGCTTCATCTTTTCGATGAGTATGGGCATGAAGACAGGCCATGCACCCGACAGGCCGCCGCCGATGACGATGATGCCGTCGATGAGCGAGATGGCGTTGGCCAACACGTCGGCGAGGGCGGTGGCCAGTTCTTCCCACGATTTCAACGCGGCTTCCTTGTTGCCGGGCGTTTGTCCCATGGCGATTTTGTAGATGTCGTAAGGATGCGGCGTGTCGTCGAAGGCAATGCCGGCCTCACGGCCATACACGCGGCGCACGGCACGGATGCTGATGCTGTCTTCGGCGCTGGTGGTGGGGTAGATGGGATTGCGGAACCGGTTGATTTCGCCGCCCGCCGAGTTGTCGCCGTTGAGCAGTACCTTATTAATAACAATGCCGCCGCCGAACCCCGTTCCGATAGTAACGCCAAGCAGGTTCTTGTAGCGTTTCGGATTGCGTTGTTGCTCAAGGAGTTTGTTTACTTCGGGCAGCAGGCCGTTCAGGGCTTCGCCGTAGGCAAAGAGGTCGCCGTCGTTGTTGATGAACACGGGCACATGGAACTCGTTTTCAAGCATTTGCTTCAGCGGAACGCCGCCACGGAAGGTGGGCAGGTTCTCCAAGTCGCCGATGATGCCATTGGGATAGTCGGCTGGACCAGGGAAGCAGAAACTGATGGCCGAAGCCTCTTGGCCGCAGCGCGTTTCGCATTCGTGGAAACCGGTGATGATTTTTTGCAGCACTTCCTCAAGTGTGGGTGCCGCAGCGGGAATGGTGAACGGTTCAATGATTTCGCGGGCTTCGCGCACGGCTGAAAATTTGAAACCTGTGCCGCCTGCATCAAGGATGAAGATGATAGGGTCGTTATTCATTTTGCTTTGATTTTGTTGTTGTCGGATTGTAGAATTTCTCCACCCAGAGCATCCACATGAGGAAGATGACGAGGTAGAAGAACACTTTGAAGATGTAGTCGTGGGCAAGGTGGAAAGTGTTGATATCCTGACCCATAAGATGGATGTGTATGTTGGGCCAAATGACTTGCATCAGCAGCACGCCGCAAATGCGGACGACATTGGTCCACTCGATGATGATCAACCCTGCGGGGATGTACCACAGTTTGTGTTTCCACGGGCCGGGGAAGAGAATCATGAGGAAGAGCCAGTGCATCCATTGTTTCAGGCTAGCGCATTCGGGGGCGATGATGACACGTGACCAGCCGCCGTCCCTGTTGATGGCTGCGATGATCCGTTTTTCGCTGATAGTGGTGATGTCGAGGTGGAAAATATGGTCGAGTACCCAGCAGGCTTGACCGTAAACCATATCGACCGACCAAACCATCAGGCTGTAAACCAGTTTCCCGATGGGCCAATAATCCAATGCCTGCCAGCCTAAATAGAGGTAATGGAAACTGATAATCAATAAGATAAATAGACCTACATTCACCGTGCTACGGTTTTTTGGGTCTTTGCAATAGGCTTTGATGTCGTCGATGCTCATCGAAAAGAATTTTGGGTGCTAAAATACGGAATAAAGAAATATCCGTACCTTTGCAAGCCAAAAATTTTCGAAATATGGAAAACGATACCCTCATTGAACAAGTTTCAGAAACGATCCAAGACCAATCGGCCATTGAAAATATGGCGGATGCCGTGCGCAAAGTTATCGAAACGCCTTTTTCGGTTTGGTTCCCCGAATTGGTGAAAACCTATGTTGTTCCGCTGGCTATCAAGTTGGTAGTCGCAGTGATTGTGCTTCTCGTCGGGCGTTGGCTCATCAAAGTGACCAAAAAAGGTCTGACCAATATGATGCTGCGCAGCAACGCTGACCCGTCGCTCCACTCTTTCGTTACAAGCCTCATTTCGGTCTTGCTGACCTTCTTCCTCATCATGGCCATTGTGGGCATTTTGGGTATCAACACAAGTTCGTTGGTCGCGCTGTTGGCCTCGGCAGGATTGGCTATCGGCATGGCCTTGAGCGGCACCTTGCAAAATTTTGCGGGCGGCGTGATGATTATGCTGTTCCGTCCGTTCAAGGTGGGCGATTTTATAGCAGCACAAGGCTATGAGGGTAGGGTCAACGGGATTCAGATTTTCAACACGACCATCCTCACACCCGACAACAAGACCGTGATTTTGCCCAATGGGGCACTTTCGACGGGTCCTGTCACCAATTACAATAAAGAAACCGACCGCCGCGTGGACTGGGTTTTCTCCATCTCCTACGGTGACGACTACGACAAGGCCAAGGCCGTGCTGCAACGCCTTTGCGATGACGACCCACGCATCCTGAAAGAGCCTAAAGTTGTCATCGAACTGCTGAAAATGAGCGACAGTTCCGTCGACATCACCGTTAGGGCAAGGGTGAAACCTGAAGACTATTGGGCCGTCTTTTTCAGAATGAACGAATTGGTTTACAAGACTTTGCCGCAAGAAGGATTGAGTTTCCCGTTCCCACAGGTGGATGTGCATATGAAGAGTTGAATGTCGAAATTGACATTTTTTGCAGCGTTTTTTTGAAAAAATGGGCTTGCGAAACGAAAAAAAGTGTACCTTTGCAGCCCGTTACAAAATGGACAATTAAATAATAAAGGATAAAGAGTCATGTCAAAAGTTTGTCAAATTACAGGTAAAAAGGTGATGCACGGCAATCATGTTTCTCACTCCAACAAGAAGACCAAGAGAACGTTTGAGCCGAATTTGAAAATCAAGAAGTTCTATGTTCCGGAATGGGATGAGTGGATTGTGCTGAAGGTTTCGGCCGCTGGTCTGCGCACCATCAACAAGAAGGGCGTTTACCAAGCCATCATGGAATCTGCCGAAAAAGGTAACCTTGAGCGTTGGTAATCTCCAATGTGAACGATATCGGAGCTGCTGTGCCTTGCGCGGCGGCTCTTTTTCGTTTGGACGGACGCCAAATTCCCCCATTTAGATAATATTTCCGACCATTTTCAGTTATCTTTTCATGCGTGCCAAACTAATCATACTGCTGATGTGGCTTTCCCTCGTGGCGACAGCCCAACAACTGCCGACGGCCACGGTCTACGGCAAGGTAATTGACGAGCAGGGACATCCCATCGAGATGGTCAATGTGGTTGTACCTGAATTGTTGGTTGGCGTATCTACCAATGCCAGAGGCTATTACGAATTGTCGTTGCTTTCCGATACCACCTTATCCATTCATTTTTCCTTCATCGGATTCGAGCAGAAAGAGGTGACGGTGAACTTGAGGAAAGGCGAGAAGAGGAAGTTGGACGTGATGCTGAAATCGCCGGTCATCAATCTGCCGGATGTGGTCATCAGCGACCGCGCCACCGAGGCTTCGAGCCTCACCCGACTGAACGCTAAGCAGGCCACCATGCTCCCCTCGATGGGCGGTGGGGTGGAAACGCTCATCAAGACTTTGCCGGGCGTAGTGTCGAACAACGAATTGAGTTCGCAATACCGTGTGCGCGGCGGCAACTTCGACGAGAACCTGATTTACGTCAACGGAATTGAAATCTACCGTCCTTTTCTCGTCGGTTCGGGGCAGCAGGAGGGCTTGAGTTTCGTCAACTCGCAGTTGGTCAGCAATATAGAGTTTTCGGCGGGCGGTTTTGCGGCGGAGTATGGCGACAAGATGTCGTCCGTGCTTGATGTGACCTACAAGACCCCGCGCGAAACGGCTGGCTCCTTGACTTTGAGCCTTTTGGGCGCTGAAGCCCATGTAGAGGGCGCGACGAAAAACGAGAAATTCAGTTACCTCGTGGGCGTGCGCTACAAGAACACGGCTTTGGCTCTCGGCATGATGGACACCAAAGGCGACTACCGCCCCAACTTCACCGACGCGCAGACCTTGCTCAACTACAAGTTGAACAGCAAATGGGATTTGTCGTTTTTGGGCTATTATTCCAAAAACAGGTACATGATGATTCCGCAAACCGCCAAAATCAACGTGGGTACCATCGACCTGCCCTTGCAGTTAAAGGTCTATTTCGATGGTCAGGAGGTGGACGACTACACCATGGGTTTGGGCGCTTTGACCTTGTCGTACAAGCCCAACAACAACCTGAACATGAAATGGATAGCATCGGCCTATTCGACATACGAAACGGAAACTTACGACATTCAGGAAGGATATGAGTTCGGCATTCGCAACACCTCTTTTGGTTCTGAGGAATTTGGCGAGGTGATTGAGAGTTATGACGTAGGGACGCTCACCAAACATGCCCGCAACGGTTTTTATGCTCAGGTCTATAACCTTGACTATAAAGGAATTTGTGCCTTTGACCAAAGCCTGTTGAAGTGGGGATTGCGTTTCCAACATCAGGACATTGATGATGTGGTGGATGAATGGCAGATGTTCGATTCGGCCGGTTATACGCTGCCACATCCTTCCGATGTGATTGGCGGCTATCCCGAAACCTTGCCCGAGGTGGAGATGGATTTCACCCATAAGGCACACAACTTGCTTTCTGTCAATAGTTTGGATGGATTTGTGCAAAACTCGTGGACACTGCCTTATCAGGATAAGGGCGAGTTCGTCATTACGGGTGGTCTGCGGGCCAATTATTGGGGCTATAATAATAAGGTGTATGTCAGTCCGAGGGCTGGCATTGCCTACAAGCCGCATGACGACCGACGCGAGAGGGTGTATCGCCTTTCGGGCGGTGTGTACAACCAGACGCCGTTCTACCGCGAAATCCGCAACCGCGACGGCAGTCTCTTCAAAAACGCCGAAGCGCAACACTCCTATCAGGTTGTGGCGGGTCACGATTTCAAGTTCCATGCTTGGAATCGGCCTTTCATCCTGACTTCGGAACTGTATTACAAGTATTTCATCCATGTCATTCCTTACGATATCGACAATGTCCGCATCCGCTATTATGCCGACCAGTCGGCGAAGGCTTACACCACCGGCCTCGATCTCAAGGTGAACGGCGAGTTCGTGAAGGGGATTGACAGTTGGGCGAGTTTGTCCATCATGCGGGCACGCGAGGACATTCGCGGCGACTATTGTCTGATTGGTGTCAACGGCGACACACTTCCCTTTTACAATCACAATGACGCTGATGTGGCCGACACACTGGCCTTGGGTTGGCATTATCGTCCTTCAAATCAGTTGATTAACTTCTCACTATTCTTTCAAGACTACATTCCCAATTTTCCGACTTGGCGCGTCAACATGACCTTGACCTTCGGCATGGGCCTTCCCATCAACAACAACAATTCGGACTTTTATTCCACTTCGGACCGCTATCCGGCCTATCGCCGTGTCGATATTGGCTTCAGCAAGCAACTCATCAGCGAGGCCAGCAGTTTCAGCAAAGGTAATCCCTTGCGCTATGTGAAAAATATGTTCGTCAGCGTGGATGTCTTCAATCTGCTCGACATTCCCAACACGATTTCCTACACTTGGGTGAAATACATTGACAACAGATACTACGGCGTGAACAACTATCTGACGCCGAGGTATATCAATGTGAAGTTGGTGATGGAGTTCTAAAATGAAAAATGCGAGGCAACGCCTCGCATTTTTCATCAATACATTGCTGTCATCTTAATCCATTCTCGCCCTTGGGCGCATATCTCCTCGACCTCCGAGACGATCTTGGGAATTGGTCTGCCAAGGATGCGGTTGCCGTCGGCGGTGATGAGCAAGTCGTCCTCGATGCGGATGCCGCCGAAGTCTTTGTAGGTCTCCAACTTGTCATAGTTGATGAACTCCTTGAACTTGCCTTCAGCCTTCCACATATCGATGAGGGTCGGGATGAAGTAGATGCCCGGTTCGTCAGTGACCACGAAGCCCGGTTTCAGGGTCTTTCCGCAGCGCAAGCCGCTGAAGCCCAGTTTTTTGGAGCGAGGAGTGATGTCGTCATAACCTACGTAGGTCTCGCCAAGGCCTTCCATATCGTGAACGTCCATGCCGAGCATGTGTCCGAGGCCGTGAGGCATGAACAGCCAGTGGGCACCGTTCATCAGGGCTTCTTCGGTGTCGCCTTTCATCAGGCCGACGCCTTTCAGGCCTTCAATCAAGGTGCGGCAGGCGAGTGTGTGCATCTCCAAATAGGGGATGTAGGGGCGCGTTTGTTCGGCTACGGCTTGGTTGGCGGCCAACACGATTTCATAGATTTCGCGCTGGCGTTGGTTGAACACGCCGCCCACGGGTGTGGTACGGGTGAAGTCGGAGGCGTAGTAGTTTTCCGTTTCGGCGCCGCAGTCGCAAACCATCATGCGGCCTTCCTTCAGCACGTTATGGTGACCGTGGTTGTGCAAGGTCTGTCCATCGACACTCAAAATGACGGGGAATGACACGGGGCCGCCGCCCGACAGAGAGAGGCCTTCCACCACGCCGGCAATCTCTTGTTCAATCATGCCGGGCTTGCACATCTTCATGGCGGTGGTGTGCATGTAATAGGCGGTGTTGGCGGCGCGTTCCATCTCGGCGATTTCGAGGTCGCTCTTCACTTCGCGCATGGCGATGACGGCCTTGATGAGTTCCACGCTGACATATTCCTGCACCTTATTAATATGGCATCCCAACCACTCAGAGCATTGAATCTTCGTGTCGGCGCGATAAGTCGGCAGGATATGGATTTGGCGGCCTTTGGCCAAAGCCAGTTGGATGTATTCGCCGAACTTGTTGAAATCGCGGCAATCGGTGATGCCGATGCAGTCGCCTTGTTCCTTTAGTGAGGGTAGCGGACCGCACCAAATCACGTCGTCGATGGTGACATCTACGCCGAAAAGGATTTCCTCGCCGCTCTCAAAGTCGATGACACCGACCAAGTCGGGATGGTTGAGGCCGAAGAAATAGGAGAAGTTGCTGTCCTGACGGTAGATATAGGTGTTGTCAGGGTAGTTGAAGGGTGCTTCATTGTTGGCAGGAAAGAAAGCAATGCCCTTCGAGATCATTTTTTTCAATGTGGCGCGACGGCCACTGTAAACGTCTTTTTTGAACATGATATTTGTTGTTTTGTTTGTTGTTGTTCATTGTTTGGTCACAAAACTTGCAAAACTCCCAAAACTTTTTTCTCACGTGGAAAGTCGCCAACCGGCTCCTTTCCGGCGGCGAGGCGGTTGCCGAGCCGCATCCGTTCAATATTGAAGTTTTGCATTGTTTTGTGGGTTTTGTTTAAAATAAACTGCAAAAATAATCATTTTCTCATCGCCGCCTCAATTTCTTCGATTTCCGTCGGCAAACCTTCAAACAAATTAATCGGTTCGCCCTCGGTGATGAGCAAGTCGTTCTCGATGCGGATGCCGATGCCTTCCTCGCGGATGTAAAGCCCTGGCTCGCAGGTGAGTATCATTCCAGGCGCGAAAGGCTTGAACTTGTCGATGCTGTCGTGCACGTCAAGGCCGATGTGGTGCGACATGCCGTGCATCAGGTATTTCTTGTAGAGCGGCTTGTCGGGATTCTGTTTTTTCACGTCCTCTGCGGTGAAAAGGCCAAGTTTTATCATCTCCTGCTCCATCAGCTTGTAAGTCGTCTCGTTGATTTGATTGATGGTGCCGCCAGGTTTATATAGTTTGGTGATTTCCTTCATCACGCGGCGGACGGCGTTGTAGCAGTCGGCCTGCCTTGGGGTAAATTTTCCATTAATAGGTATGGTGCGGCTGAGGTCGGAGGAATAGTTTTCCAGTTCGCAACCGATGTCGAAAAGAATCAGGTCGCCATCGTTCAGAAGGCTTTGGTTCTTCGAATAATGCAGGCAACAAGCGTTCTTTCCGCCCGCGATGATGGGCGCATAAGCATGGCCCGAAGCGCCTTCCCGCTTGAAGATGTACTCAATTTCGGCTTGTACTTGATACTCATACATGCCAGGCTTCACGGTTTCCAAACAGCGGCGGAAAGCCTTCGCGGTGATGTCGCAAGCCTTTTTCGTAATCTCAATCTCCTCTTCCGACTTCACCATGCGCAAGGCGTTTAAAATCGGGGCGGTGCGGCCGTAGTTGTGCATCGGGTACAACGCTTTGATTTTCTCGACGAAACGCTGTTGGATGGTCTCTGTGTTGCACCCGTATTTCGGGTATTCGTAACTGTTCAGGAAAATCGTGTCACCATAGCCCGAAAAAACGATGTCGTTCAGTATCGACCAAAATGCATCGCTACTTTTGACAGTTTTAATGCCCGAAAGTTCGGTGGCTTGGGCGTTGTCGAGCATCTCGCCCTGCCAAGTGGCTTTCACCTCGTCATAAGGTTCGATGAAAAGGACTTCACGAAGTTTCTCATCGGGATAATCGGGTGCGATGAGGAGGTAGGCATTCTCCTCGTTGATGCCCGTAAGGTAAAAGAAATCAGACTGTTGGCGGAAGGGGTAGAATTCGTCACCGTTGCGCGGCATGGGCTCGTTGGCGGTGAAGACGGCCACCGATTTGGGCGGCAGTTGTGCCGCAAGGTTGGCCCTGTTTCTGACGAAAAGTCGGTTGGAAATTTGTGTGTTCATGATGCTTTTGCAGTTCGGTTTTCGTGGTACAAAGTTAGAAAATTTCGATGATTTGGCGTTGTTATCGAAAAAAAGTCTATCTTTGTCCTCAATTACTAACCTAAATCTATTATCAAATGAAGAAAAATCTATTGATTGTTGGCCTTATGTTGGCCTTGTCGCTGACTGCATCAGCACAGAATGAAGGCTTTGCCTTCGGTTTCAAAGTGGGTCCTAACTTGGGTTGGACCGGATCAACAACGGGTGCTGCCGTCAATGTAGGCACCAAAGCGGGTTTCGATTTGGGCGTTGTGGCCGAGTATTATTTCGCAGACAACTATGCGCTTGTTTCAGGTATCAATGTGGATTTCCTTCGCGGCCATTATACCTTTACCAATGCCCGAATGGATTCAGTTGCAAATGTTGTTACTTATTCTGTCGAAAGGATTTACAAGAGCACTTTGTATGAGATTCCGCTGATGCTGAAGATGGTTACCAATGAATTGGGTGATGCCCCGCTTCGCGTTTATGCCCAAGTTGGTGGCGGTATCGGTTACGCCCAGAAAGTGAAGGTAAAAGATGGTTATGATGGTGCTGCTATGTCAGATGAATGGGGTACCACCAACAAGGAATTCAGCAACATTCGTGTTTCTTTGAAGGCTGGTGCTGGTGTCCAGTATTCTATTGACGAGTCGACCCGCCTTTTTGCTGGCCTCTATTTCTCGCACGACCTCCTCAACAACATCAACTCGATTTCTCCCAACTATTACAAGTATTATAATGGTGATAAGAATCTTGGTGAGCGTGAGAAAAAGTTGAATGTCCTCCAGAACCGTCTCGGTCTTGAGTTGGGCATCCTCTTCTGATCGTGACCAAAATAGCAAAACAAAATAGAGCGACTCAAAGAGCCGCTCTATTTTTTATGGGTGTAATCGCGTAATCAGATCAACTTAAAGCCAACGGTAACCATGAACAGGTTCTGCTTGGTATTGTCGATGTTGCTGAAATCGAATGTTTCACCAAGGGTGGTGTTGTCCAAGGTCTTGAACATTTTGCTCAAGCCAAAGTTGTAGTTGATATCAAGCGTGAATTTCCACACGTCAACGCCGAGACCTGCTTGAAGACCCCAAGCGATGCTCTTTGTGTCGAAATTTTGGTCAGTGGTGGTGTTCTCTAATTCTACTTGTTGGTCACCAATTGTATAGGTCTTGTCAAACAAAGTCTGTGACTTCAAGATGAAATTGGCGGTTGGCCCTACTTGAGCACGCAAGGTGATGAGTTGAGTGTCAAGGATGTTGATGCCAACCAATACAGGAACTTGAAGGTTCATTTGATTCAAGGTTAAGTTGACATTGGCACCATTAGGAAGGTTGAACAAATTGCTCTCAGTTTCCACACCTGAAACGCTTGCGTCAAAGATGCTGGAGGTCTTGAAATAAAGCACTTCGGGTTGCACATAGATTCTTCCAATGGTAACGCGACCAAAGACACCAGCCGTGAAATGGTTGGAGAAATCCGCTTTGATTTTGGCTTTGTCGTAAGAGAGAGCAGAAGTCTGATAACCGACTTTTGGGCCAATAGCGAGGTCAAAACCGCCGCCGGCAAATGCTGCGCTGCCCATCATGAGCATGGCTGCAATCAATAAAAATGTCTTTTTCATTTTTGATGTGTTTTAGTGAATGATTTGATTGATTTCACGGCAAAAGTAAGAATCATTTTTCAATTTTTGGGAAATATCGGCAAAATAAATTACTTTTGTAGGTCTAAATCTCGTTATTATGAAGAAAATTGCATTGATTATCAGTTTGGTAGCGTTTTTCGCCTTGGGAGGCAACGCTCAGAGCAAAACATTCAAGTATGGCCTCAAACTGGGTCCGACTTTCAATTGGGTCAGTGCTGGCTCAACAGTGGTCGGCAACGAAGGCTTGGGGATGGGCTTGGGTTTGGGCGTTGTCACCGATTATTGTTATTCGAGCCATATTGCCCTGTCTTCGGGATTGAATTTCAATCTGATGAGAATGAAATATCATTTCATGGACTTGAGAGCCTCTGAGAATTTTCTGGAGGAATCTGCGGTTTCGGTGAAGCGCGTCCTCAGTGCCAAAAGCGTTTCGGTGCCGCTCAAGTTCAAGTTGAGGGTGGATGTCATGGATTCGTGGAGGGCTTATGTGGAGGTTGGTGCCGACTTGGGCCTGAATTTGGCTGACAGGGCGAAGGATGAATTCAAGTATGATTTCACTGATTCCAACGGACTTGATTACATAGATGTGAATTACGAGGACTATCGTTATCAATACCGTCGTTTTCAGGCCGCACTCGATTTTGGCTTGGGTGCCGAATTTGAAGTCAACAGCAAGTTGAGCTTGTTCGCCCAATTGACTTTCAACCATGCTTTTGTGAATGCTTTTACCCGCGAGATGGAAAGGAAAACGGGGAGCATCGTTTACAATAATTTCATTGGACTTGAGATTGGTTTTCTTCATTGAAGCCTTTCGGCGGTGAGCATCAAAAAAAGCCTGGCGGATTGGATTTCGTCAGGCTTTTTCATTGTTCAATTGTTGGGGAATCATTCGAGTTCTTTCACCAACTCGACCAACACGCGGCGGTCGTATTCCGTCGGGTTGAGTTCCTTGATGCCGCCGATTGGAACGAGGATGATTTGGCTTTCAGGAATGCCCATCTCCAAGAGTTCCAACATGATTCTGCGGCAACGGTTCTCCGACAGGGTTTGGTTGTAGGCGAGTGTAGCCGTCGCGCTGTCGCATGAGCCTCTCAAGCGGATCTTGTAATTGTATTCCTTAGCAACTCTGGCGATCTCTGCCAAATTGACCAAGTCTCTATTTGACATCAGTTGGTAGGAGTCGCGATGGAAGAAGATGGAGAACGGATAACTCACCATTTCGTCGCTGTTGATGGTCACGAATTTCACGATGGTATCCATCACATACACCGTGTCGTAAGGCAAAATCTCTTGGCAAGGCATCGGATCGTACAGGTCGTATATTCTGCTGAAGTAGTAGGTGAGGCCGAGAGAAACCGAATAAAGATTGTCGAATCTCTTAGGTCTGAAGGAATTTTTATCGCCATCGACAAAGTCCTTGCCACCTATTTCATGTTCCCATGAGTCAATGGTCCATCTATGGAAGGTCCAGTCGATGCCCAAGAAAATGTCGAAATGATCGCTAATCCTGAAATCGTTGAGCAAACCTGCTCCCAATGCCAACTCGAAGTTTGTACCTTCGTATCCCGTTATATCCTTGTGTTTCTGATAATTGTAATACTTAGTTAGCGACTGTATGATGAAAAGGTCATTTGAATTCAAACCAGCTCCAGCATTCAGATAAAGGACAGGAGTCCAAATCCTCTTAGGATTGTAATAGCCTTGGAAGAAATCTATGGGGCGCATCATATACTGAGCCACCAAGTTATGATAGCGCATCGAAGTCTTATAAATTGTAATTCCGCCATACGATTCGGCCACTTGAGGATTGTCGCCATAAAGGAACTGGATGTGATTCAATCCTTCATGTCTGCCAGCGATGTAACTGTCAATCCTTGTGTTGTTGTAAGAGATTCTTACGCCTGTCTTGTGGTTAATCCATTTGCCAAAATTGACCGTAAAGCCAAATCTCGGATGAGCAAAATCCACTTTGGTATAGCTGTTTACAAATCCCTCAGGGACATTCATACTTCCTTGCCACCAATTGCAACTCGCTCCCGCCGAAACAAACCAGTTTCTGCGCCATCTGGTGGTCAGGTAACGAACTGAGTCTACATGGCCGTCGGCATACACCGAAACAGACACTGCGAAAAATGCGATGATTGTAAGTAAGAGTTTTTTCATTTTGTTAATCATTATGACTTTACAGAGTAAGTCAAATTATACTAAGCTGCAAAAATACACATTTTTTCCAAATCTGATGCGTTTTTGGTAGAAATTTGGAGTTTTTTTTCAACTAAAACCGCCTTTTTCTATCAATTTGACAGTCTTTCCAATGTGTTCTGAACCAATTTTCTCACGTATGGGTGGTAGTCAGCGGCGAATTTTTCCGTCACGCGGTTGGCAATGGCGACGCAAATGGTCATGCAGTTGTGTCCCATCATTTTACCAAGGCCGTAAAGTGCCGACGACTCCATCTCGAAATTGCACACGCGCCAGCCTTGGTAGTTGAAGGTTTCAATCTTGCTGTTGTTCTCAGGATAGGTCAAATGCATCCTCAAAGTGCGACCTTGCGGACCATAGAACCCCGGTGCCGTGGCGGTTACGCCTTGATAATAGCCTTCTGTCAAACGGTCGAAAAGTGCTTTCGAGCCTTCCACAACGTAGGGGAGGGGCAGGTCTTTCGGATAATTCATCTGTTCGATGAAGGCATCGCGCATGGCAATTTCGTTCACTTCTTTGTGCTTTTCATAGAAATAAAGCAGTCCGTCCAAGCCGAGGGCATAGCGGGTGGCCACATAACTGTCGCCCACATGGATGTCGGGTTGCAAGGCACCGCAAGTGCCGAGGCGGATAAGGTTCAGTGAGTGGTGCTCCTCTTTCGGCATTCGGGTTTTCAGGTCGATGTTGACCAAGGCATCGAGTTCGTTCATCACGATGTCAAGGTTGTCGGTGCCCATGCCGGTCGACATGGCTGTAATGCGCTTGCCGTTGAAATAGCCTGTGCAGGTGACGAGTTCGCGGTTTTGACGCTTTACCTCAATCTTGTCAAAGAAAGTGGCAATCTCGCCTACGCGTCCCGGGTCGCCGACCAGAATGACATCGTCTGCCAGTTGGTCGGGATGGAGGTTCAAATGATATATCGCGCCCTCTTTGTTGAGGATCAATTGCGATGCAGGAATAGGTTGATTCATCTTTTGATATTGATTTTAAAAAGTGCAAAAATACGAAAATAATTGAAATGACCGTTTTTTTCATCAAATCGGTCGAAAAATGACCTATTTTTGCGGAAAATTGGTTCAATTATGAGCGAAATCATTATCAAAAACATTTCCATTGGCGATGAATTGCTTATTGGTCAGGTGATTAACACCAATGCGGCATGGCTTGGCGAGCAACTTTCGGGTGCGGGTTTCCAATTGGATTCCACTTTGACCATCGGCGATACGGAAAAGGCCATCATGGATGCCTTGGAATCTTGCATGGATGCCGACTTGGTTTTGGTCACGGGTGGTCTTGGCCCCACTGCCGATGACATCACCAAGCCAACGGTGTGCAAGTTTTTCTGCACCGAACTGGAGTTTTGCCAAGCGGCTTACGACAACATTGTTTCCATTTTCAAGCGTCGAGGCTTTCAGATGAGCGAGCGCAACCGTGGTCAGGCCATGTTGCCGAAATCAGGCCTGTATATTCCCAACACTTACGGCACGGCACCTTGCATGTGGTTGGAGAAAAAAGGGGTCGTTTTTGCCTTCATGCCGGGCGTGCCATACGAGATGAAAGGCATTTTCAACGATGAACTTTTGCCGCGCATCAAGGAAAGGTTTCATGCGATGCCTTACGAGAAGCGCGTTATTATGACCACGGGCATCGGCGAGTCGTTTTTGGCCGACAAAGTCAAGGATTGGGAAGAAAAACTGCCCGATTTCCTTTCGCTGGCCTATTTGCCTCAATATGGCATGGTGCGCCTGCGCCTGAGCGGACGGCACGAAGATGCGCAACTGCTGCATGAAACTTTGGAAAACGAAGTCGAAAAGTTGAAGGCCTTGATTTCAGAGTACATTTTCGCCATGCAAGACCAGCCCATCGAGCGCACGGTTTTCGACCTTCTTATCAATAAAGGTATGACTTTCGCATCGGCGGAGAGTTGTACGGGTGGCAATATCGCCCATGTCATTACTTTGATTCCAGGGAGTTCCGAGGTGTTCAAAGGCACTGCGGTTACATACGCTACATCGATGAAAACCAAGGTATTGGGTGTGCCTGCCGAAACGATTGAGAAACGTGGTGTTGTGAGCAAGGAAGTGGTGGAAGGTATGGCCAAAGGTGTCCGTGACTTGATGGAAGCCGATTTTGGTGTGGCCACAACGGGCGTTGCCGGTCCGAGTGGCGGCACAGAAGAAAACCCTGTCGGCACGGTTTGGATTGGCGTGGCTTCGGCGAAAGGCGTGGTTTCCAAACGTTTCAATTTCGGCAAGGAACGCGAGAATGTCATCAACCGTGCGACCATCATGGCCTACGAAATGCTTCGCGAAGAAATTTTGGCTCAAACAAAAAACATAGTATCATGAAAAAGATATTCATCATCGCTTTTGCTTTTTTGGTCGTTTCATGTCAAGACAAGGCTCCGGCCTACAAGGCCAAACTCAACATCAAACCTGAACCTTATGACCTTGAATTTGACCGTTACGAAGACATTCTTTTTAATCTCGATACGGCTGATTTTCAGGCTGAACTGATGAAAATCCAAGAGCGCTACCGCGTGTTCCTCAGCGGTGACCTCAACAACCTCAATGCCGTGAAGTATTTGAAAGACTTCGCCACCGACCCGTATAGCATAGGATTGTATAATAAGGTGAAAGCCGCATTTCCCGACCTGAAGCAAGTGGAGCCGATGGTGGAAGAAGTGTTTGCGCATTTCCACCATTACTATCCTGAAATTGAAATTCCCAAGAAGGTTTACACTTGCGTCACAGGTGTCAATTATGACGAGCCGCCTGTGCAAATCATTGATGACAATTTGGTGATTTCTTTGGACTGGTACCTCAACCGCGATGAGGTCTATGACCAAATCGGGATGCCGAAATACATACAAACGCGCACCAATGTAGCGACTTTGGCGAAAGATGTGGCCAACCGTCTGTATATGTATTATTTATACGATTGGCGAAAGCAGGGTCAGATTGTCGGCGAGATGGTGTTTTATGGTCGCTTGAACTATTTCATCGAGGCCATGTGTCCCTCAATTGCCGACAGCGTTTTGCTCGGCTATTCCTCTGGCCAATGGCGATGGGCGGTGGAAAATGAAGGTCAGGTGTGGGCCGACATTGTAGGCAATCGTCGCCTTTATGATGCGGGCTTGGATGCCTACATGATGTACTTCGCGGACGGCCCTTTCACGCAGGCCTACAGCAACGATGCCCCTTCGCGACTCGGCGAGTTTTTTGGTCTGAACATCATCCGCGCCTATGCCTCCAACCACGACTACGACTTGGTTGAACTGATGAATCGGAAAGATTTGCAGAATATTTTCCAAGATTCGGGCTATAAACCGAAAAAATAGTATATTCTGAAAATCAATAATATATCCGACAGCAAACGACAACAAACGACTACTGTCGACTACAAACGTTTAATCAACGGCTTTTTCTTGACAAGGTTTGCATCTTTGCAGCATCATTCTTAAAACTAAGAGTTATGTTAGTAAAGACATTCGGATGCGCCCTTTTCGGCATCGACGCCATCACGGTCACCATCGAGGTGAACATCGACAGAGGTATCAATTTCTATCTGGTAGGTCTGCCCGACAACGCAGTCAAGGAGAGCCAGCAGCGCATTGAGGCGGCCATCATCAACCTTGGCTATCGTTATCCCCACAAAAAAATCGTCATCAATATGGCTCCCGCCGACATCCGCAAGGAAGGCTCGGCTTACGACCTGCCCATTGCCATCGGTATTTTGGCCGCCTCGGAGCAGGTCAACAGTGACCGTTTGGAGCAGTTTGTCATCATGGGCGAACTCTCTTTGGACGGCACGCTCAACCCTATCAAAGGCACTTTGCCCATCGCAGTCAAGGCGAGGCAAGAGGGCTTCAAAGGGCTTATTGTTCCCAAAGAAAACGCACGCGAAGCCGCTGTGGTCGAGGGCTTGGAAGTGTATGGCGTGGAAACCATTACCGAAGTGGTCTCACTCTTGAATGGTGATAGTGATTTGTCGCCAGTTCAAGTGGAGGTGATTGATAATGAGCAAGTTGGATATTACGAATTCGATTTCAGCGATGTGAAGGGGCAGGAAAACATCAAACGGGCTTTGGAGATTGCTGCTGCTGGCGGTCACAATGTGATTCTCATCGGGCCTCCCGGAAGCGGTAAGACCATGCTTGCCAAACGTATGCCCACCATTTTGCCTCCTTTGACGATGGCCGAGGCTTTGGAAACCACCAAAATCCATTCTGTAGCGGGATTGGTCGGACGTAATGCCTCATTGGTCAGGACGAGGCCGTTCCGCAGTCCGCACCACACCATCAGTGATGCGGGCTTGGTAGGTGGCGGTACTTATCCACAACCCGGGGAAATCTCATTGGCTCATAATGGGGTACTTTTTCTTGACGAGTTACCCGAGTTCAAGCGCACCGTCCTTGAAGTGATGCGCCAGCCAATGGAAGACCGCATCGTGACCATTTCGAGAGCCAAAATGACGGTTGATTTTCCCGCCAATTTCATGATGGTGGCGGCAATGAACCCTTGTCCCTGCGGTTATTACAACCATCCTGACAAAGAGTGTACCTGCAAGCCTGGCATGGTTCAACAGTATCTCAACCGTATCAGTGGGCCGCTCATGGATCGTATTGATTTGCACGTTGAGGTCGTTCCTGTGGATTACAAGGATTTGTCGTCCAAAAGCAGTGGCGAGTCGAGTGCGGCAGTGCGCGAGCGCGTCATTAAGGCGAGGAAGATACAGGAGGATCGCTATGCGGATTATTCTACCATTCATGCCAACGCGCAAATGACTTCTCAACTAATTCAGAAGTATTGTGATTTAGACGAATCTTGCCGTAACATCCTGAAAAACGCCATGAATCGTCTCGGACTCTCAGCCCGCGCTTACGACCGTATTCTTAAAGTCTCCCGCACCATTGCCGATCTCGATGGTAGCGATAACATCCAAACAGGGCATTTGGCCGAAGCCATTAATTATAGGAGTTTGGACAGGGATAATTGGGGGTGTTGATATGGACTATTATCGTGGAAGTCTTAGGCAATTTGCCGAAGAGTTGCTAGCCAATGGGAGAGGCAATGGGAAAATGATTTTGGTTGCGCAAGTTGATGACAAAGTTGTCGAGGATATGAACAACAAAGGTGTTGTTTTGCAATCTGTATCTATCGTGGTGACACAGCAGGCTGTGTTCAAATATGCACATCATCCGAAGTCGAAAAAAGGAGCGATAATACCAGTCGAGCATTATGATTTGATTGAAAAAGCATTGATTACGCCTCTCCATATCTATGAAGATACGGCTCAAAAAGAACTTGTTTATGTTTTCACTCATCCGCATGAAGAGAGAAAACTGGTGAAAGTCGTGGTGCATCCAAATTATAAGTTGAATGGGAAAACCATCATTAACGCCGCAAAATCTTGGGGATTTGTTAGTGAAGAGTCTCTTGAAAACCCTCAATTTGTCTTGATAAAATAAGAGAGCGACGGAACATCGCTCTCTTTAAACTGGCGGTCGGAGTTGAACCGACAATAATCTCACCTTTTAGGCGTGAAGCTACCCGTTGCGGTCATCGACCAGTAGTGTTTCTGCTGCAAAAATACACAAATTTCCAGTTACAGAACTCGAAAAACAAAAAAACAACCATGATTTTTTTGCTTTTTTCCAATAATGACTAATTTTGCACCCAATACATTGATGTCTAATCCAATAAATCTATCACCATGAAGAAACTCATTACCCTTGTTGCCCTGCTGACGGTTGTGACGGCTGCTTTCGCGCAACCCGTGCATCACATCACTTTCAACGGCACTGACCAATATATGGTCATTCCGCACCACGAAGACTTTAATATCGCTGCAAACCAAAGTTTTACTCTCACGGGATGGGTGCGCAATGAGACTTATACCAGTTTTCCGCGTTATGTGTGCAAGCGCGACATGTCGGTGCAAGGTGCTGGTAGCGAACGCACGGGTTATGAGTTCTTTGGCTCGGGAAGCGCGGGGCAGTCTTTGGGCCTCAACACGCCTACTTCGACTTCAGGTCATGCTCTGTCGGTTTACACGGGCGTCACGGTGCCGGCAGGTGAGTGGATGCACTTCGCGCTCGTCGTGAACCGCGACCTCAACGAGATTCGGATTTACCACAATGGTGAGACCCAAAGCGCATGGGCGGCAGCAGTCGGCGACTGGACCGTGACCAACACGCATGATGTGTTTGTCGGGGCGGGCAACAGTGGCGGTGTTCCGACCAACTTTTGCAACGGCTCTTTTGGCAACATCCGTTTCTACAGCATGGCGCTCGACCCGAACGAAATCGCCTTTGACATGGAATTGACTTATCCTTATGAATTCCCTACAGCCATGCATAACCATTTGCTTGCTGCCTACGATTTTTCTCTGGAAAACATAAATCCTTACAACAACCAAGTAACGGATATTTCTGAAAATGGGCATACGGCCCAATTGGTGAATATGCCTTTGCCGGGTCCACCTGAAATCCTTGATGTCATCCTCACGCAAGAAACACGCAAGACGGGTCGAGGCAACCCTAACGACGTGATTCTCAAGGCGGCTGTGAACTTTGGCGGCGACAATGCCTCGGTTATGATGTGGGACATGATTCTCAACCTTGAAGGCACCACCGACCTGAACGATATTGAAAGAATCAAGGTGTATTCCACAGGCACCGTCAATGCTTTCGATGAGCGCACGTTGCAAGGCGCCA
>Ga0310786_10003920_pt1 | contig 21098 bp, 13 predicted proteins | sample AusTroGonzalo_MG_FD_203881 | JGI IMG/M metagenome (GOLD analysis project Ga0310786, IMG submission 203881) | Bovine rumen microbial communities from tropical cattle in Woodstock, Queensland, Australia - Gonzalo_03 (v2) (version 2) | ecosystem: Host-associated > Mammals > Digestive system >... | reverse complement strand
AAAACAGCCTCCGTTGGGTTGTAAAACAGCCTCCGTTGCATGGTGAAATCGATAGGGGTCCTCCGAAAGGTCGTTTTTGACCCATTTTTGCGTTCTAGTTTGTGTTTTTTCAGAACCCTATTTTTTGGCACTTTTTTATGACATTATGTGCCGTGGTCAGAACCATTTTGAACCTGACCATTGAGGTTAGTCTGATACCAAAATCTTCTTGCCATCAACGATGGTCAGGCCATGAAAGCCCTTGGTTAACTTTCGCCCCTGAAGGTCGTAGATGCCATGATGCCCAGCATTCTGTGCAGAAAGGACATCCTGGATGGCAGTAGGCGCATTATAGTCGATGGACACGAGCGAAAAGCCACTGTCGATATTCGTGATGTGAACACGGAAGATGAAGCGCGCCAAGGCCTCCTTGCCGTCAGCCGACTTATAGCGCAGGAGTTGACCAAACGTGCAGTCCTGCCCCTGAGTGACGGCCCCAGGCTTCTGACCAATATTAAAAGAGAGGGACGACGGCTGAAACTCACTATAGAGCACGCCATTGGAAAAATCGCTCACAACACCAGAGGCATTGAACCAATGACCATAGCCGTTGGCCGTACTCTGACGGTTCACCAAGGCCTGCGTCCTGGGGTTCATGGCATAGAACATCATCTTGCCAGCACTAGGACCACCTGTGGCCCATGCCTGCAGGTTGCTGGCAATATCCGTGGGCTGCATCTGGAAAGCCGTGCCCAGCATGGCCTGCGCCTGACCAGACACATTCACAGCCACTGGGTCGTAGCTATTGAGCTGAGGCAGGTTGACATCATAAGTAAAGGTGATGTCGGCCACCTCGCGCCCATCAATCACAGGCGCCACATAGACCTGAGCACGATCGCCCAGCGTGGTGCCCTCAACCTGGAAGCGATAAGGCCACTGGCCATCGTTATTGCTGTTATCGTCCCACTTATGAGCCACATAGGAGGTGGGAGCAGGCAGAACCACCAGCCACAGCTGCTTGGTGCCAGCAGGCACAGCGATGCTCACCTCGCAAGACGTTTCAGCATTCCCCTCACAATAGATCGAGTCCTGCTGCACATACTGGCGCGAACCATCGTTCAGGAGCGCCACATAACCCAGTCGGAAGCCACGCTTGCCCGCATTCGTAGGACGCACAAAGGTGGTGCGCGACGTCTTGACCCACTGCGCATCGCCGTTCATCATCTCGGCAGGGTCGCCCTGTGCCAGTTTTGAGGCAGCAGGCAATGCCGTGAAACGTGTGGTGACCAGCGTTCCCTCAGCAGGAACAGTCAGAGGGATGACGTTAAAACCAGAAGCCTCTGGAGCCGACGACAGGGCCACCTGATAGGCCGTATCGCCCACAGACACACAGCGATAGTCGAAGTCGCCCACAAACGATGTACCATAACTACGACAGGCATCGAGGTCCCAGGTGACGCAATGTGCTGCATAGTCGTAATAAAGACGGAAGAGGTCCTTGGCATTGAGTCCCTTCAACTTCATCAGCGCCTGGTTGAAGTCAGTGGCATTGCCCTGCGTCTGACCAGTCATGGGCTGGTTCCACACCTGAGCCACAGTGGTGATGTCGTTATAGTGTTCGCACAGATAGTAGTGCAGCCAGTAACTCTGATAGCGATGCCACTCGTGCGAAAAAGCCAGGTTGTGACTCTTGCGGAAGATGCCGATGCTCTGACTGAACATCTCGCTGGGGTACGACTGGGCAGCCTGCCACTGGGCCGTCTGTTCCCAGATGGTCTGACCATTGCCACAACGCAGGTGGAAGCCAGTATTATCGGTCTGCGAGTCCTTATGGCCACTATGCTCAGCATAGCACATATAATGGAACGAGTGGCCCACCTCGTGCGCCACAGAATGGCCCACAGGCTTGCAAGCCGACGGCCCCAGCCACAAGGCACTGATCTGATAGTCGTAGCCACCACCATAGCACACCCAGTTGGTGGTGTGGTTCAGCAGTACCATAATCTTATATTTCGACAGGTTCGAGTTCTGGGGATCCACAAAGCCCAGCTGGTTGATCTCCAAATCATAGAAGGCCTCGCATTTCTGCAGCAGGTCCTGCTCGTCCACCCTATAGGCCGAAGGCGACTCAGACGGCTTCTTCGTGCCATAGCCTTTGTCCCAGAATACGATGACATTCTCGCTCTCAACACTTCTGCTCTTCGACCACGTATATTGGTTGTCAGGGTCGCTCTCCTTGTAGAGCAGCGAGTCGCTGGGCCAGGGGTTCTTCCATTCGTTGGGGATATAGACCGTTTTCTGAGCAAACACGCCAATGGCCATCATACTCAGCAGCATCAGAACAGGAATAATTCTTCTCATTGTTTTAGGAAACACTGTTTTAAGTTTTTTTATGTAGATAATTGATTTTTCGAGGTGCAAAGTTACACTTTTTTCGTAACTTTGCACCATCAAAACCGATAAATGTCTACTTTCTACTGAAAACAAGCAAGAAACAAACATGAGAAGACTTTTTTCCTTCCTCATCCTCACTTCATTATGCTATGGCCAGATGATGGCACAGATAGTGAAGACAGAGACCGTCTGCGTGGAGACACCTGTGGGAAACGCCCCTCGACTGCCCTATCAGTTGTGGGTGACCGATGCCAACGGTAAGGGTGCCTATCGCCAGGTGAAATGGATGAACGCATCGGAAGCCACAGAGCAGGCCGAGGCCAACGCCACGATCAACCCTGTGGGCAGTATATATAAGGTACGAGGATTCGTCCTGGGCGACAACACCACACCCAACGGCTACCCTGTGTGGGCTGAGGTGAGAGTGGTGGAAGATGAAAGAGGGACAAGGGAAGAGGGAAGAATTGTGGCTGAGCCCCTGCCACTGAACGCAGTGAGCATCGACGGCGACAACAGACTGACGCAGAATCGCGACCTGGACATCGACCAGCTGATCAGTCTGCCTGTGAAGCAGCAGCTCTATAACTATCGCGACACCTACGGACTGCCCACGGAGGGCTATCCTGAGGCCGACGGCTGGGACTCGCCCACCACCAAGTTGAAGGGGCATGGCTCTGGCCACTACATGTCGGCCATGGCCTTCGCCTTTGCCAGTTGTCAGGACAAGGCGAAGAAGGACATCCTGCGACGCAACATCACTGAGATGGTGAATGGCTTGCGCGAGTGTCAGGAGCGCACGTTCGTGTGGAACGAGCAACTGGGGCGCTACTGGGAGGCACGCGACTTTGCCCCTGAGGAGGAGCTAAAGACGATGCAAGGCACATGGGCCGATTTCGACCGCTATAAGCAGGCATACGAAAAGTATGGCTATGGCTATCTGAACGCCATCCCTGCCCAGCACTGCGTACTCATCGAGATGTATCGCGCCTACAACAACGACAGTTGGGTGTGGGCTCCCTATTACTCTGTACATAAGCAACTGGCAGGCCTCATCGACATTGCCACCTATATCGACGACAAGGCTGTGGCCAGGAAGGCCCTGCTCATTGCCAAGGACATGGGACTGTGGGTGTGGAACCGACTGCACTATCGCACCTATGTGAAGAGCGACGGACGACAGGACGAGCGACGTGCACGCCCTGGCAATCGCTACGAGATGTGGAACATGTATATTGCTGGCGAGGTGGGTGGCATGGCCGAGTCGCTGGCGCGCCTGTCGGAGATGACTGGAACGGCCGAGGAGAAGGCGCATCTGCTGGAGGCGGCCAACTACTTTGACAGTCCTGCCTTCTTCGATCCGCTGGCGCACAATGTCGACGCCATACGCACGCGCCATGCCAACCAGCACATTCCCATGGTGACGGGTGCCCTGCGTTTGTATCGTGGCAATCACAACCCCTACTACTACGACCTGGCCGAGAACTTCTGGACGATGATTCAGGGGCGCTATCGCTATGCCATGGGTGGTGTGGGCAATGGCGAGATGTTCCGTCAGCCCTATGCACAGATGACCTCCATGTGTACCAATGCCTCGAACTGGGGACACACCAAGCATCCTGAGCCCACCATGAACGAGACGTGCTGCGCCTATAACCTGGCGAAGTTGACGAAGGACCTGAACTGCTTCAACCCCAACGACGCACGCTATATGGACTACTACGAGCGCGTGCTCTATAACCAGATTATCGGCTCAGTGAACCCTCGCAAGTATCAGACGTGCTATCAATATGCCGTGGGACTGGATGCCTCGAAGCCGTGGGGCAACGAAACGCCTCAGGCCACCTGCTGTGGCGGCACGGGTGTGGAGAACCACGTGAAATATCAAGAGGCTGCCTATTTTGTCTCTCCCCATGGGGAGACGGAAGAGGGGGTCGCTACCATCTGGGTGGCACTCTACCTGCCCACCACGGCCCAGTGGAAGGAGAAGGGCGTGGTGCTGAAGCAGGCGTGTGAGTGGCCTGCTGAGAAGAGCACCATCCGCCTCGCGAAGGGCAAAGCAACGTTCGCCATGAAGTTGCGTGTGCCCTATTGGGCCACTGAGGGTTTTGATATTAAACTCAATGGCAAAAGCATCGCCAATAGCTATCAGCCATCGAGCTACGTGGAGATTCCTGCACGCCGATGGTCAACGAAGGATGTGGTGGAGGTGACGATGCCCTTTACCAAGCATATCGACTTTGGGCCTGACAAGGTGGACGGCTACTGGCTGGGCGCCCTGATGCAGGGGCCGCTGGTGATGGCTGCCACCAACGTGAAGAGCTGGGACGAGGCCACCGTTGACCTTCCCTCAGTCGTCGACCCTCAACCCTCGACCTTCAACCTCGTCCCTGACTACGAGGGCGACAAACACCTGACGCACTACTTCCGTCTGAACCTGCCTGCCGTCAGTGGCAATATGGTGGGCAACCTGCCCACTGACAGGTCGCAGTTGCGCGAGTTGCTCCTCATCGCCAAGAGTAGGATGGACGAGCAGCAAGCATGGCTCAACATGACGGTGAAAGTGCCTGAATATGCGCCATGGGCCAGTCATGGCTTTGCACGCATGGCAGAACAATACAAGCAGGCGCAGTCCTTTATGGAGGGCGACGACGACCACTATTCGCAGGAGGAGATTGACAAGGCAGCCGCTGCCCTGAACGCCATCATCAACGCCATGCGTCCAGGCAACCTGGCTGAACCTGAAGACCTGGAGGAGTTGCAATCGCTGTTGGAGAAGGTGGGCCAACTGCCTGCCAACGACAATATCAGTCGCGCCACCTCATACGCCAACATGGTGATTCGCTATGTGAGCGACGGCAGCGGCACGAAGGACATGATTGAGCGCGCCACCAACCAAATGAAAGAAATACTGAAATAATGATAAGAACAACACTGACCATGGCTCTGGCCCTGCTGCTGACGCAGACGGCCACTGCCGACAACATCAAAGACAACTACAAACGGGCCTTCGCCATTGGCTCGAAATACTCGAACAAGATGAAGTATGGCGACGTGAACGTGCACCTGAAGCATGGCACGCACCAGTTCTGGTACTCTGTGTTCGATGGTAAGAAACAGATATATAAGGAGGTGGATGCCGACCAGAACACGGTGACCACCCTCGCTGAGAACCCTGAGAAGCCAAGACAGCGCCCACAGTGGCAGGGACGACAGCGCCACTGGATGGAGGTGCCCGACGAGAAGGACGGCATGCGGATGTCGCCCAACGGCAAGGTGCAGGTTTTTCATCGCGACAACAACCTGTGGGTGAGGGAGAACGGACAGGAGCATGCACTGACCACCAACGGCGACTCGGCCTATTACTATTCGGCTTGGGGCTCGTTCTCGGCCGATGGGCGCTATTATGCCACGGTGCGCATCAAGCCTGCGCCCAAGCGCTATGTGTATTATGTGGAGTCGTCGCCCAGAAACCAGTTGCAGCCTGTGCTTCATACGCAGGAATATGCCAAGCCTGGCGATTCGCTGAACTATCGCGTGCCTGTCATCGTCGAGGTGGCGTCAGGACGCGTCATTGAGCCTTCGACAGCGCTCTTTCAGCACCAGTATCAGGTGACGATGCCTCGCTGGAAGGACAACGAGCGTGTGACGTTCGAATATAATGAGCGTGGCCACAAGACGTATCGCGTGCTGGAGCTGTCGGCCACCACTGGACTGGTGCGTACGCTGATTGAGGAGAAGAACGACAAGTATATCAACTACAACCGTCAGCAGCGTATCGACCTGAAGGATGGACAGCGCATCATCTGGACCAGCGAGCGCGACGGTCGTAACCATATCTACCTGTACAGCGGTAAGGACTGCCGTCAGATAACGAAGGGTGAATACTATGTGCGTGGCATACAGCGCGTGGACGAGGAGAACGGCATCGTCTACTTCTCGGCCTGCGGCATGAACAAGAAGGAGGACCCTTACCTGATTCATTACTACAAGATAGGAATGAACGGCAAGGGACTGGTGTGCCTGACGCCTGAGGAGGGTAACCACAGCGTGACCTATACGGACGATATGGCCTATCTGATTGACACCTACTCGACGGTGACCACGCCGCCTGTAACGGTGCTGCGCGATGGTAAGGACGGACACATCCTGCGCACGCTGGAGACGGCCGACATCACTGCATTGGAGAAGGAGGGATGGAAGGCGCCTGAGGTGTTCGTGGCCAAGGGTCGCGACGGTAAGACGGACATGTGGGGACTGATTCAGCGCCCATCGAACTTCGACCCAACGAAGAAGTATCCTGTCATCGAGTATATCTACTCGGGCCCTGGCGACCAGTATGTGCCCAAGACGTTTACGCCATGGATATGGACGATGTCGAGCATTGCGGAACTGGGCTTTATCGTGGTACAGTTGGATGCCATGACTACCTCGTTTCGCACAAGGGCCTTCGAGGAGGTGTGCTATAAGAACCTAAAGGACGGTGGACTGCCCGACCGCATAGCGTGGATCAAGGCGGCCTGCAAGAAGTATCCGTATATGGATGTTGACCGTGTGGGCATCTATGGCTGCTCGGCTGGCGGACAGAATGCACTGGCGGCTGTGCTGTGGCATGGCGACTTCTACAAGGCGGCGTATGCGGCCTGTGGCTGTCACGACAATCGCATGGATAAGATTTGGTGGAACGAGCAGTGGATGGGCTATCCCGTTGACAGCTCGTATGTGGAATGCTCGAACACAGAGAACGCCTGGCGACTGGAACGGCCGCTGATGCTGGTGGTGGGTGAGATGGACGACAACGTGGACCCTGCCTCGACCATGCAGGTGGTGAACGCGCTGGAGAAGGCTGGCAAGGACTTCGAGTTGGTGGTGGTTCCTAGTGCCCGTCATACCATGGGCGAGAGCTATGGCGACCATAAGCGTTATGACTTCTTTGTGCGCAACCTGCTGGGGGTGGAGCCGCCAAAGTGGAGCGAACTGAAATAGCATGATAATCCAATGAACTAAAAACGATACGACATGAAGAGAACTGTCTTTTCTTTGATTCTTTCATCACTCGTTGTGTGTTCTGTAGGGGCACAAACGGGCTATCCCATCAACCCTGTGCCTTTCACGGCTGTGAAGGTGACGCCTGGCACGTTCTGGGGAGAGCGTCTGGAGGCGAGTCGCAACGTGACGGTGCCCCTGGCCTTCTCGAAATGTGAGAGTGAGGGGCGCTATAAGAACTTTGAGCATGCGGCCATGCACCTGAAAGACCCTTCGAAGGTGTTTAAGGTGAACGGCGTGGGCTACTCGTTCGACGATACGGACCCCTACAAGACCATTGAGGGTGCCTCGTATATCCTGCAGACGTATCCTGACAGGAAGTTAAGGGCGTATGTGGACAGTGTTATCGACATCATCGCCACGGCTCAGGAGCCTGACGGCTATCTCTATACGGCTCGTACGCAGAACCCTGCTGACCCTCACCACTGGGCTGGCGACAAGCGCTGGGTGAAGGAGGAGGACCTCTCGCACGAACTCTATAACCTGGGGCACATGATTGAGGGGGCTGTGGCACATTGGCAGGCCACGGGCAGCAGGAAGTTCCTGGATATTGCGCGCCGCTATGCCGATGTGGTGTGCCAGGAGGTAGGCCCTAACCCTGGACAGGCCTGCGTGGTGCCTGGACACCAGATTGCCGAGATGGCGCTGTGCCGTCTCTACCTGGCCACGGGCGAGAAGAAATACTTGGACGAGGCGAAGTTCCTGCTGGACTATCGCGGCAAGACGCAGATCAAGCAGGAGTACAGTCAGAGTCATCAACCGGTGGTGGACCAGAAAGAGGCTGTTGGTCATGCTGTTCGCGCAGCTTATATGTATGCTGGCATGGCCGATGTGGCAGCGCTCACAGGCGACCAGGGCTATGTCAACGCCATCGACCGCATCTGGGACAATATCGTCACGAAGAAACTGTATATCACGGGCGGCATCGGCGCCACCTCGAGTGGTGAGGCTTTCGGCAAGAACTACGAGTTGCCCAACATGAGTGCCTATTGCGAGACGTGTGCTGCCATCGGTAATGTGTATGTGAACTACCGTTTGTTCCTGCTGCATGGCGATGCGAAGTACTTCGATGTGCTGGAGCGCACACTGTATAACGGTCTTATCAGCGGTGTGAGTCTGGAGGGCAACGGCTTCTTCTACCCCAACCCCTTGGAGTCGATGGGACAGCATCAGCGTCAGGCATGGTTCGGCTGTGCATGCTGTCCTTCGAACATCTGTCGCTTCATTCCCTCGCTGCCTGGCTATGTCTATGCGGTAAAAGACAAGAATGTGTATGTGAACCTGTTCCTGTCGAACAAGAGTGAACTGAACGTTGGCAAGAAAAAGGTGGCTCTTTCTCAACAGACCAACTATCCATGGGATGGCGACATCACCATCACCATCGACAAAAATAACGTTGGTAGGTTTGCTCTAAAGATTCGCATCCCAGGCTGGGTAAAGGGCAAAGTGGTACCCTCTGATCTCTACTCCTATACAGACAGCAAACGTCTCGGTTATCGCGTAAGCGTCAACAATCAGCAACTCTATCCAGAGATTCATGACTATATCACTATCGACCGCTACTGGAAGAAAGGCGATAAGGTGCAGATTCACTTCGACATGGAGCCTCGCACGGTGCGTGCTAATAATAAGGTGGAGGCCGACAGAGGTATGGTGGCCGTGGAGCGTGGCCCGCTGGTGTACTGTGCCGAACATCCTGACAATGCGTATGACATCTTCTCGGCATTGGTCAACCAGGAGCCGAAGTTCCAACTGGGAAAGAAAGAGATTGCTGGTACGCAAGTGGTGACGCTGACGACGGATGCACAGACCTTGGACTTCAACAAACAGGGAAAGCTCGTGGTGAAGGATCAGACGCTCACCTTGATTCCATATTATGCCTGGTGTCATCGCGGCTCAGGTAAGATGCGTGTGTGGCTACCCCAAGACCTGAAGGCCACAACGCCTGCCCAACCTGCCACACTGGCCAGCGAGAGTAAGGTGAGCAGCAGCTCGAAGGTGCCAGCCCTATCGTCTGTCAACGACCGACTGGTGCCTCGCGACGAGAACGACCGCTCGATGCCCTACACCCACTGGTGGCCTAAGAAAGCCACCACGGAATGGCTGGCGTATGAGTTTCCTGAAGCTGCCACCGTTCAAACATGCACCGTGTATTGGTTTGACGATGCGCCTTGGGGCGGCTGTCGTGTGCCAAAGTCATGGCGCATCCTCTATCAAGACGCACAGGGTCAGTGGCAACCAGTGAAGGATGCCGACCACTACCCCACCGTTCGTGGTGCGGCCTGCACAGTGAACTTTACCCCAGTGAAGACCAAAGCACTGCGGTTGGAGATTACCCAGCCCGACGAGTTCTCGACTGGTGTGTTCGAATGGAGTGTGAAATAACTGAGATAGAAACAAAAAAGAATCCCGAAATCGTGATGATCTCGGGATTCTTTTTATGGTTGGACGACTCGGATTCGAACCGGGAATGACAGAACCAAAACCTGTAGTGTTACCATTACACCATCGTCCAATCACTATTTTGCGGCTGCAAAGGTAGGAAAAATTTGGCAGATTACCAAATTTTTCCTATTCTTTTGTTATTTTACCGTGATGAGGTAATAGTTCTTCTTACCCTTCTGTGCCAGCAGATATTTGCCGTCAATCAGGTCGTCGGCCGTGATGGCACGATTCTGATCGGTGAGCTTCTCCTTGTTCAGAGAAACGCCACCACCCTGCACCATCTTACGCATCTCGCCCTTTGAGGGGAATACGGGAGCAACAGTGGTGAAGAGCTCGACAGCGGGTTGACCCAGCTGGTCCTTGCTAATCTCGAACTTCTCTACACCATCGAACACATCGAGGAAGGTCTGCTCGTCGAGCTTCTCAAGAGCCTCCTTGGTTGACTTACCAAAGAGGATGTTTGAAGCCTCGATGGCCATGTCAAGAGCCTCGCGAGAGTGAACCAGCACAGTAACCTCCTCGGCCAGGCGCTTCTGCAGCACACGACGGCCAGGGTCCTGCTTATGCTCCTCGATAAGGGCATCAATAACGTCCTTCTCGAGTGAGGTGAAGATCTTAATGTAACGCTCAGCATCCTCATCGCTGACATTCAGCCAGAACTGATAGAAGCGATAAGGTGTGGTGCGCTTAGGATCGAGCCAGATGTTGCCGCTTTCGGTCTTACCAAACTTCTTACCATCGCTCTTGGTGATGAGCGGACAGGTGAGGGCGAATGTCTCAACATCATTACCCAGGGTACGACGGATAAGCTCAGTACCTGTGGTCATGTTACCCCACTGGTCGTTGCCACCCAACTGCAACTTCACACCCTTATGCTGATAGAGGTAGAGGAAGTCGTAGCCCTGAAGGAGCTGATAGGTGAACTCAGTGAAAGAGAGACCATCGCGAGCAGTACCGTTGAGGCGCTGCTGCACACTCTCCTTGGCCATCATATAGTTCACAGTGATATGCTTACCCACCTCACGAGCAAAGTCGAGGAAGGTGAAGTTCTTCATCCAATCGTAGTTGTTGACCATCTCGGCAGCATTAGCCTCCTTCGACTCAAAGTCGAGGAACTTTGCCACCTGGGCCTTGATGCACTCCTGATTGTGGCGCAGGGTCTCGTCGTTGAGGAGGTTACGCTCCTGCGACTTACCTGAGGGATCGCCAATCATACCTGTGGCACCACCCACAAGGATGATGGGCTTATGTCCGCAGCGCTGCAGATGACGCAGCATCATGATGCCGCAGAGGTGACCAATATGCAGAGAGTCGGCGGTGGGGTCGGTACCCAGGTAGGCCGTCACCATCTCCTTCTGCAGGAGTTCTTCTGTGCCTGGCATGATCTGTGCCAGCATTCCGCGCCAGCGGAGTTCTTCAACAAAATTCTTCATATATTTATTTTTTTAATTATCTATTATCTAGGATTTCCTAGAATCACCTAGGTTTTCCTAGGATTGCCTAGAATCGCCTAGGATTGCCTAGAATTGCCTAGTCTCTACGGCACCGGATCATATCCACTGCCTCCCCAGGGATTGCATCGCAGAATGCGCCAGATGGCCAGTCTTAAGCCCTTGATGGGACCGTGCTTGATGATGACCTCCTTGGCATACTGTGAACAGGTGGGGGTGAAACGGCATGAAGGCGGCGTAAAAGGACTGATGAACTGCTGATAGAAAATGATGGGTGCCAGCAGAACCCACTTCAGGGGCCAGGCTATCCATTTCAATACACGCTTCATAGTTTGTGGGCTATGCGTTCCAACAGGTTCTTTACCTTACTGTCCACCTCGGCTGAAGGCAGCAACTGGTCTGAAAGCCAAACGAAGGCAACGACCAGCATCTGAGAGGGAGCCACCTTGTCGACAAGCAGATGCTTCTGATGACGATAGGCCTCGCGTATCTGCCGTTTCACACGGTTGCGGTCGACGGCATGATGAAACCGCTTCTTAGGAACACTAATGAGCACCTGAACGGGCGCTTGCCCTTCTTGGTGCTCGGTGTGCATAAATATGACCCTCAGCGGGAAGGCTGCCATCGAATGGCTATGGCCTCCGTCGAAGAGCTCGTCTATCAGTTTCTGACTGACAACGCGCTCCTTTTTCTGGAATACTGCTGGAGCCGTCACAAAATTATATATAATGAAGGTTAATCTTCGTTCATCAGCAGATAGTGCTGCAAGGCGCCCGTCATGGAAGGATACTTCTCTGTAGGAGCCTGCAGGTCCAATCGGAGTCCGGCATCCTGAACAGCCTTAGCTGTGGCAGGACCGAAAGTACCGATGGCAATCTCGCCTTGATTGAAGTCGGGGAAGTTCTTAGTGAGTGACTCAATACCCGAGGGGCTGAAGAAGATAAGCATATCGTAGTCGAAGTTCTTAACCTCTTCCTCTGTAAAGTCATTGCTCACGGTCTTATACATCACCACCTCTTTATGAATCAACTTCTTCGAGTCGAGCAGGTTGGCAATGGCATCGTTGTGCACATCACTCATAGGCACGAGATACTTCTCGGTCTTGTGTTTCACCATGGTAGGAATCAGATCGTCAACCTTACCCGTTGTGCCAAAGAACACCTTGCGCTTGCGATACTGCACATACTTCTGGATATAGAATGCGATCGTCTCGGTAACGCAGAAATACTTCATGTCCTCAGGAATGGTGATACGCATCTCCTTGGCCAAGGTAAAGAAATGGTCGATGGCATGGCGCGACGTGAATACGACGGCCGTATAGTCCAGAATGTTAACCTTCTGGGTACGGAATTCGCGGGCAGCCATTCCCTCCACCTTGATAAAGGGACGGAAGACCAACTCTACACCAAAGCGATTTGCAATGTCATAGTAGGGAGACTTCTCGCTCGTTGGCTTAGGCTGCGAAACCAAAATCTTCTTAATCATTCTCTAATGTCCTAAAAATTAATTTTCAAACTGTTGGTTATCAACACCATCGCACAACCGAAAGTGAGCAAAGGTGTGATTTCGAGGGCACAAAAGTACAAAATATTTTGCAGAAAATGCCCTTTTTGCCTAAAAAAGATGAGCCATGACTTGTAAAATGTCAGCAATTCTTGGAATAAAACGATAAAAATGAGGTAGATAGCTGCATTTTTTAATGATAAATTAAAATAGACAAGTAACATGACCATAGGATAGGTCATAATGCCTAAACAGGCCGTCATGAGCACCTGTTCTTTCATGTATTGTATACTCTTTTTACCTCCAAAGAATACCAAATTCACTACTGTTTGCAAGAACCACTTGCCACAAAAGAAGGCCAAGAACACCGCTGACAAGAAAAAGACGATGACAGCATTGGAGTCGATGACGAAGTGGGTGGTAACCATTTCTGTGATAAACAGATAGGCTGTGATGCCCAGCATCAGGCAACAGATGGCTACGAAGGTCATCATAACATGCATCTCGCTGGATGTCTCTTTGATGGCATCATTACTCTCACGAGGCGTGCGGAAAAGCATCTTCAGCTCGCGCATGAAGAGTGAACGTGAGTGTGTGCCGAGAATGACCACCAGGCAGAAACAAGCCAGGAGGATGATTGATATGGTGTTGTCGCTCCGCATGTTATAGGGCACAGGATTACCCGCCATACCGAAACTGCTGCTGTGCACCTGAGTGGTACACAGCAGCGAGTCCTTTGAGAAATAGCCTTGATTTAGATAGTCATACAGGCTGTATCCCAGTGTGTCTGCGGAATGACTTGATGTCTGTCCCATGTCTGAGGGTTAGAGTCCGAAAGCACGTTTGATGTCATCCACACGGTCTAACTTCTCCCATGTGAACAGTTCCACATCAATGGTCTTCGTCTCGTGATAATGACTGGTAAAGGTCTTCTTCACCACCTCGGGCTGACGTCCCATATGACCATAGGCAGCCGTTTCGAGGTACATGGGCTGGCGGAGCTTCAAGGTGCGCTCGATAGCCTTCGGACGCAGATCGAAGAGCTGCTCAATCTTCTGAGCAATCTCGCCATCGCTCATCTTCACGTTAGAGCGGCCATAGGTATTCACATAGATATTCATGGGCTTAGCCACACCGATGGCATAGCTCACCTGCACCAACATCTCGTCGGCCACACCTGCAGCCACCATGTTCTTGGCAATGTGGCGAGCAGCATAGGCAGCTGAACGGTCGACCTTTGATGAGTCTTTTCCACTGAAGGCACCACCACCGTGTGCACCCTTACCACCATAGGTATCAACGATGATCTTACGACCCGTCAGACCAGTGTCACCGTGGGGGCCACCAATCACAAACTTACCAGTGGGATTCACGTAGTACTTGATATCGTCGTTAAAGAGGGCAAGCACCTTCTCGCTCTTGATCTGTGCTTTCACACGGGGGATAAGTATGGTCTTGACGTCTTCCTCAATCTTTGCCAACATCTTCTCGTCCTCATCAAACTCATCGTGCTGTGTAGAAACCACAATGGTGTCGATACGCTCAGGAATACCGGCATCGCTATACTGGATGGTAACCTGACTCTTTGAGTCGGGACGCAGATAGAGCATCTGCTTACCTTCCTTACGAATATCAGCCAACGTGCGCATGATGAGGTGTGCCAGGTCCAAAGAAACAGGCATATAGTTGGCTGTCTCGTTGGTGGCATAGCCAAACATCATACCCTGGTCGCCAGCACCCTGGTTCTCGTCTTCCTCGCGGTCAACACCACGGTTGATGTCGGCACTCTGCTCATGGATAGCGGTCAGGATACCGCATGAGTTGCCGTCGAACTGATATTCTGCTTTGGTATATCCAATCTTCTTGATGGTATTGCGGGCTATCGTCTGCAGGTCAATATACACCTCGCTGCGCACCTCGCCCATAATCACTACCTGACCGGTAGTAACAAAACTCTCGCATGCCACACGAGCATGGTCGTCATAGGCCAGGAACTGGTCCAGAATGGCGTCCGAAATCTGGTCGGCTACCTTATCGGGATGTCCCTCTGATACTGATTCTGATGAAAATAAATACGACATAACTATCTGATTTTGTGTGCAAAGGTACGTACTTTTTTGCAAATAACCAAAAAAACGACCTGCTTCTCATGGAGAGCAGGTCGTTTTCATTATATGAATCAATTGTTACTCTTCAGGCAGCATGATAACCTCGGCACGGTTGCCAGGCTTCAGGAACTCCTGCATGAAAGCAGCGACAGTCTGAGGTGTCTGAGCCTCAACAGTCTTCTTGTAGTCGGTATATACATCCACGCCATAGTCGCGCAGACGACCGATAGTACGAATCCAGAAGTTGTTGGTCTTTGCCTGGTCGTCGATGTTCTTGAGCATATACTCCTTAACCTTGTTCAACTTCTCGGAATCAACACTCTTTGCCATGTTGTTCACCTCGTCGAGCATGATCTTCGTAGCCACATCACCCTTCTCAGGCTTCATAGGACAGTAGACAAGTACCTGACCGATAGTACGGTAGTCGTCGCGCGACATACCAGCCTGTGCCATCACACTATAGGCAGCAGAGGCCTCCTCACGGATCTTCTCAGTATAGATCATAGAGAGAATCTGGCCCACCATGTCGGCACGTACGATATTCTCGAGAGAATACTTCATCTGGTCGTTCAGCCATACCATCACAGCAATGGCCTTAGGTGTCTCCATCTTACGCTTGAAGTCGTTGATAACCTCACCCTTGAAGTACTCATCCACATTCTTACCCTTCACCACCTTCTTCTGAGCGGGCAGCGAAGCCAGATACTGCTCGATGAGCGGACGGATAGTAGCCTCGTCGTAGTTACCAATGATGGTGAAGGTGAAGGCAGCCGCATTGCTGGTCTGCTCCTTAGCCATCTGGAGGATACGGTCATAGTCTACATTCTTCAGGTCGTCCATAGCCAGAGGAGCGAAACGCTTGCTGTGGTTTTGGATGGTCAGTGTCAGCGAATCGCTGAACACAGCCTCGGGCTGCAGCAGTTTGTTCTTCAGCATCAGCTCTGTGGTCTTCATCATGTTGTCGTACGACTCCTGGTCCTTGTTGATGTTGGTGAAATAGAGATAAACCAACTGCAGCAAGGTCTCTACGTCAGTAGGTGTTGACGAGCCAGTGATGTTGGCACGGTCGGTACCCAATGCCATGCTGGCGCTGGCAATCTTACCAGCCAAAGCCTTCTCGAGCTCAGTGTGAGAGAAGTTGCCCAGACCGCTGGCCTCGATAGCATCATCAAACATCTTGATATTGGCAAAGTCCTTCTCACCATAGCGTGAAGAACCGCCAAAGCCCTCACTGGCCAGGATTACCTGGTCCTTCTTCAGGTCGGTATGCTTCAGGATAACCTTAGCACCATTGCTCAGGGTCAGTTCCTTATAGTCGAACTTCTTGCCAGCCACCTCTTTCACAATTTTACCAGCCTTAGGCAACTTGGTGATCAGGGGCTCGTTCTTCACGTTGTCAACATAAGCCTCCAGCTGAGTGGCGCGAGCCTCATCGATGGCCTTCTTCAGAGAAGCCTCAGTAGGATAAACAGCACCCTCCTTCTCCTGGTTCATGTTCAGCACCACCATGTTAGAGTCCTTATCCTCGAAGAAGCTCTTCATCAACTCGTTGATTGTCTCCAAGGGGAGCATGGGCACCACCTGCTTCATCACCTGATAGTAGTCGTCCAAGCTGGGGATAGGCTCCTTAGCCAGGTAGTTCTTCACATATTCGTTCACAAACTGACTGTTGAAGCGCTTATCCTTATTTGAATACTGCTTATCCAACTGACTAAGGAAGTTCTGCTTGTAGCGCTGATACTCCGTAGCAGTGAAACCGAACTGAGCAGCACGGCGAGCCTCGATAAAGGCAGCCTTCAGAGCAGCCTCTGTCTGACCCTCCTTGGGCAGTACGCTGATATTGAAAGCATCCTTGGTCTTCGACAGCAGATACTGGTCATACTCCACACCACCCTGCAGGTAGGGGCAGTCGGCCTTCTGTGCCAACTCCGTCAGACGGTCGTTCAGCATACCCATGCAGGCATCCTTCAGATAGTCGATAACCAAGTACTGCATATTGCTCTTCACCTCATCGGGAATAGGATCGCTCTTAAACATCAGCTGTACAATGCTGTACTGCATCTCCTTATCCTTATCCACCACGATGATAGCCTCCTGGTTGTCAGGCACAGCCTCGGCCACAACGGGAGCAGGGTTAGCAGGCATCTTGATAGGACCGAACAGACTCTTAATCTTCTGCTCAACCTTATCCACGTCTACGTCACCAACCACGATGATAGCCTGGTTGTCAGGACGATACCACTTCTCGTAGTAAGCACGCAGCACCTCAGGCTTGAAGTTGTCGATTATCTCCATCAAACCGATAGGCATACGATGACCATACTTTGAGTTGGGATACAGACGAGGCAGGTCGCGCTCCAGCATACGCATCTGTGCACTGGTACGCATGCGCCATTCCTCATGAATAACGCCACGCTCCTTGTCAATCTCCTCGGGCTCCAAGAGCAAACCGTCGGCCCAGTCGTGCAGAATCAGCAGACATGAGTCGATGATACCCTCACGCGTGGTGGGTACATTACTAATATTATATACCGTCTGGTCAATAGAGGTATAAGCATTTAAGTCGCGTCCGAACTTCACGCCAACGGTTTCGCACCACTTCACGATATCGTTACCCTTGAAGTTGTCGGTACCGTTAAAGCACATATGCTCCAGGAAGTGAGCCAAGCCACGCTGGTCGTCGTTCTCCTGGATAGCACCCACGCGCTGGGCGATATAGAACTCGGCGCGCTGCTCAGGCCATGCGTTGTGACGGATGTAATACGTCAGTCCGTTGTCCAACTTACCAACCTTTACATCAGGGTCGGTAGGAATAGATGGCATTTCCTGTGCCACCATGGTTGCTGATGCTGTTATCAACAGCAGAGAGGCAACAAATAGTTTTTTTAGGTTCATCAACTTTTGTGTTTAGTAAGAATTTGGCTGCAAAGTTACACAATTTGTGTAAAATTGCAGCCTTTTTCTGTAAAATTAATGCATTTATTCACTAAATCGCACCCATCACACCCATCAGGTAGACCAAGCCAAAGCCCAATACCATAGAGATGATGCCCATGATAATACCTATCTTAGCCATGTCCTTCTGCTGAACCAAGTTGGTAGAGAAGGCCAATGCATTTGGCGGTGTAGAGATAGGCAGAATCATAGCACTTGAGGCAGCGATAGCCACACCTATGAGGACGGTGGGCGTGCCACCGATAGGAGCCAGTTTGTCACCCATAGCACCGCAGACGATGGCCAGAATAGGCATCAGCAGGGCTGCAGTGGCAGAGTTCGAGATAAAGTTACTCAGCAGGTAGCAGATGATACCGCCGAGGATCAGAATGAGCACAGGCGAGAACGTGCCGAAGGGAATACTCTCGATGGCATTCTCTGCCAGACCAGATTTGTTAAGACCATAGCCCAGCGCGAAGCCACCGGCCACCATCCAGATCACACTCCAGTTGATCTGCTCCAGATCACGCTTATTAATAACACCTGTCAAAGCAAAGATACAGAAAGGAATCATAGCCACGGTGTTGGCATTGATACCCGTGAAACGGTCGGTCAACCACAAAGCGATGGTCACGAAGAAGGTAACGATGACCACATTGGCGTGGAAACCCTTCTTCATCTCACCGTCGATATTCAGTTCGATGGTCTTCTGTGTGAAGGGGAACATCTTCTTCAGAATCATCCAACTGATAAACAGCAGAATGATAACCAGTGGGAACATGAACATCATCCACTGACCGAAGCCCAGGTTCATGTTCAGGCCCTCAGGATCGTTCAGATATTTCAAGGCGATATTGTTTGGAGGCGTACCGATTGGCGTACCCATACCACCCAGGTTGGCAGCGATAGGAATACTCAGCGCCAAGGCCACACGGCCCTTACCTTCGGGGGGCAACTGACGGAACACAGGGGTCAGGAATGTCAGCATCATGGCAGCTGTAGCCGTGTTTGATACGAACATTGAGAACAAACCTGTTACGAGCAGGAAGCCCAGCAACACCATCTCACTGCGTGTGCCGAAAGGTCTGAGCAATATTCTTGCCAACTGTGCATCAAGACCAGTCTTTGTGGCAGCAATAGCCAATACGAAGCCACCGATGAACAGCATAATCACAGGGTCGGCGAATGTGGCCATCACACCTTTATATGAAAGTAACGGACCAACCTCTTCTTCATTAACCAATGGCAAAATACCACTGTCCGTACAGAATAGAAGCATGATCACGATGACCGCTACTGACGTAGCCCATGAAGAAACAACTTCCAGAATCCACATTAACGTGGCAAAGGCAAAGATAGCAATAACGCGCTGCTGGATAACGGTTAGGTTATGGATGCCGTACCACTCGGCAGGCATATTCCAAAGCAACAAAGTGACTAATGCCACCAATGCAATTTTGAATACACGTATGGCAGCATCGCCGTACTTGTATGAGTGGCGGAGGTTTCTGGCCGCCTCTACTAGGTGTAGACCCCTGTAATTACTTAGCATATTAATAATATCTAATCTTAATGGTTTTTAATTAACGGCTGCAAAGGTAGCAAAAAAGTTGTAACCACCGAATATTAAATGTATAATTATCTTGTGTTGCTGTGATTTATTATCACAAAAACATGGTATTTTTCATCAAACTGAAACATATTTGCCATGTAGAGTTTACAAATTAGTGTATTTTCTACAGAAATTATTTGGCTGTTAAGAAAAGAATGTATACCTTTGTCACCCAAAATAGAAACTAAGCAAGGTATGAAAAAGATTGTTTTCCATCTCATGATGGTTGTTCTTTTGAGTTTTTCACAATCAGCAATGGCACAGTTGCCTGCTGTCACCCTGAAAACCATGGACGGACAGACCATCAAGACAGACACTTTGTCGAACAACGGCAAACCATTTATCATCGACTTTTTTGCCACCTGGTGCAAGCCCTGCAACCGCGAGCTCGACGCTATCAGTGAGGTGTATGCCGACTGGCAGGAGGAGACAGGCGTAAAGATCTTCGCCGTGTCCATTGACCAGGCGCAAAACATCCAGAAAGTGAAGCCCTTGGTGAGCAACCACGGCTGGGAGTACGACGTACTGCTCGACCCCAACAGCGACTTCCGCAAAGCCCTGGGTGCACAGATGATTCCCTTTGTGGTAGTGTGCGACGGCAAGGGTAACATTGTCTATCGTCACAACGGCTATACAGACGGTGCCGAGGAGGAACTTATAAATAAGGTACGAGAGCTCACAAAATAAAAAACATGAAGAGATTCCACTTAACTGCCATTCTTTTCGCCAGTGCATTAACCATTCACGCCCAACAGGACATCACCGTTTCTGGAAGTATTCAGAGCGATATGCTGCTGTCTACACAGAACAAGGAAGATGCCACCAGTAATGACGACTTCATGACCAACACCTATGCCGACATACTGCTACAGAGTCAGTATGTGGACGCAGGCACCCGTTTCGAGTATATGGAGCATCCGCTGCCTGGATTCGAGAACGACTTCAAGGGATGGGGTGTGCCCCACTTCTGGGTGAAAGGTAAATTCAATAAGGTGGAGCTGACCGCTGGTACATTCTACGAACAGTTTGGCTCAGGCTTTATTCTTCGCAGCTATGAAGAGCGCTCGCTGGGCATCGACAACTCACTCCTGGGCGGTCGCATCGTGGTGAAGCCCATGAACGGCCTCACCCTCAAAGCCCTCTCGGGCAAGCAGCGCCACTATTGGAAATGGGATGGTGGACTCGTCTCTGGTGCCGATGCCGAGGTGAGTATCGAAGAGTGGATTCCCTCTCTCCAGCAACACGACACCCGTTTGAGTGTGGGTGCCTCGTGGGTCAACAAGTACGAGAAGGACGAAGATATCTTCGTAGACCCCACCCATCGACTGAACCTGCCTAAGTTCGTCAACGCATGGGATGTGCGCACCAACCTGAACAAAGGAGCGTGGGGCATTCTGGCCGAATATGCCCAGAAGACGCAAGACCCCTCGTTCGACAACAACTACTCTTATGCCAAGGGTCATGTGGCCATGCTCTCTGGCTCCTACTCCAAGAAAGGACTGAGCATCCTGCTCCAGGCCAAGCGCAGCGACAACATGTCGTTCCGCAGTCAGCGTAGTCGCTTGGGCACCTCGATGTTCATCAACCACCTGCCTGCCTTCACCCTCGACCATACCTACGCACTCGCCG
>Ga0310786_10003919_pt1 | contig 21101 bp, 17 predicted proteins | sample AusTroGonzalo_MG_FD_203881 | JGI IMG/M metagenome (GOLD analysis project Ga0310786, IMG submission 203881) | Bovine rumen microbial communities from tropical cattle in Woodstock, Queensland, Australia - Gonzalo_03 (v2) (version 2) | ecosystem: Host-associated > Mammals > Digestive system >... | reverse complement strand
GTATGCCAGCTGCGGAACAGTGGCATCGCCGTTGAATGAGAACTGGTTCTGGTCATCAACCTTAACAGAGTCAATCACCTTACCCGAACAGATAAGATAAACCATGCTGCCGGAGTTGTCTTTGAATCCTCCATGCAGATAGTAGGTTTTGTTCTGGCCTGCACATGCTATGAGCATGGTTGCCAGGAGGAGCATTAAGTTTGCTTTCTTCATTTGTATAATTGCTTTTTGTACTCCAAAATTAAGCAGATTGTTTCAATCCCGGGTCCAATAACCTCCTTTTTAATGAAAATGGTGTTTTTTTTTGAAAAAATGTTGCACAAAATAAATCAGTGCCTTATATTTGCGTCGATAAGCAATTTTTGAGTCGCATTTTAGAATCCGGAATCAGATTTTAAAAATGTGGCTTTTTTTTTGATATTAACCTAATACTAACAGTTAATGCTAAAATTTTCCATCATGATGATGATGGCCTTGTTTGCAGCCTTTTCCTGTAAAAGTAGAAATACTGAACTGGAATATGCGCTCAGGTCGGCCGGTGAGAACCGGCCAGACCTCGAGGCCATCCTTGAACACTACAGAACCCAGGATCCTGTGCCGGAGAAACTGTCTGCGGCAGTTTTCCTTATCAAGAATATGCCTGCTCATTATTCTTATGCCGGGGATTCCATCCATCTTTATTATAATGATGCTGCCCGTATCCTGGCAGACGTTTCGCTGTCTCAGGAGTCGCAGCGGGACTCCTTACTGCATCTGTCAAATGCCATATACGCCAATCTGCCAGAGAATACGGTGCAAGATACAAGGATTGTCAGTAAAGAATACCTTATAAAAAATATTGATGTTTCATATAGCCAGTGGAAGAGTATGCCTTGGGCATCACAACTGACGTTTGAGGAATATCTGGAGTGGCTTTTGCCTTACAAGGCAGTAGAATTCCAGGAGTTAGATTACTGGCGTGACACATTATTGTCACATTTCGGAGACGGTTTCCGACATCCCATAAAAAACGATGTAGAGTATAATACCACAATGGGAGTGGCCGATATGATCCGCAGCGAGGTACTTAACAAGGTGAACCGTCATGGTCTTTATACAGCTAGTGGTCTGCCGTTGCTTAGTTCATATCTGCTTCCCAGGCAGACTTTCGGTAACATTCCTGATTATGCGTTGCTGGGTGCCTTGTCATTCCGTAGCATGGGTATCCCTACTATGCTTGACGAGACTCCGGTAGGAGCACGTTATGAAGCGGCTACACGCTGGTTTGTAATCATGTCTGACCGTGGTGATGAGCTTGCGTCGGAATGGGATCTGGCAACTCAGATAGGGTGGTCGTTCTTTCCTTATGAGCGTGGTCCAAAGGTGTTCAGGAATACGTACGCGGTAGATGAACGCCGTCTGGAATATATTAAGCATGCCAAATATGTGTATCCTTTTGATTTGACGATAAAAGACGTTACAGACAAATACTTTCTTTCATCTGATATTTCTATATCCGTTGAAAAGCACAACCGTAGCAGATTAAAAGACAGTTATGTCTATATTGCTTCGGCCATCCGTTCTGTTCAGGACCAGTCGTTTGCCAATGCTGGTCCTGAACCGGACGGCTGGAAAATAGTGGATTTTGCCAAATTGAAACGTAATAAGGCGGTATTTCATAATATGGGCCGTGAAGTAATTTATATTGTGCTTGGTTATGACGGACAGGGACTAGTGCCTGTATCGGAACCATTCATCCTTCAAAAAGATGGGGCACTTCAATACATATCCATTGACACTATTCATTCTCCATATTTGAATAAGTGGTTTAACAACCCGATCTGAATCATGAAGAACAACTTTGGATTAATTGGGGCTTCGGTCTCATGTGTTCTCCTGACACTCTTGAGTGCCTGTAACCGGGATCAGATGTATTTGCGTTACGCCTTGAGGGCTGCCGGAGAGAACCGGTCGCAACTTGAACGGGTCCTTGACCACTATCGTCATGAGGACAGGGATCCGTCCAAGTTAGCCGCTGCAAAGTATCTTATTATGAATATGCCCGGGCATTACTCTTATTCCGATAAAGAGTCTGTAGCGGATTACTATGAGGCGGCGCTTGCCATACAACGAATGGGCCGGATACCTGAGTGGCAGAGGGATACCTTACGCCAGATCAGTGACAGCCGGTTTGCGGGTTTGTCGGGAAGTATTGTATCGGATGTTGAGATAATAACTGCAGATTACCTTATAGCAAGTATAGACAAGGCTTTCCATGAATGGCGAACTCGACCATGGGCAAAGCATCTGAGTTATGAGGAGTTCAGGGACTGGATCCTGCCATATAAAGTGACAGACCTGCAGTTACTTGATGATTGGCGTGACACGCTTTCCGCATATTTCTCTGATAGTATTAGTGCCGTTCCAATGGATGATGAACGCCGATTGTCCGTTTACGGGGCAATAGATATTGTACGCAATGAGATACATACCAAGAACTCTCCGCGTGTGCTTTGGGAGGATCGTAGCGGCATACCGCTCCGTAGCGCATCCACATGGGCGCACATGACATTCGGCAGCTGCCATGACTATGTGACCATGGGAACCGCCGTGTTCCGCAGTCTTGGATTGCCTTCAGTTGTGGATTATGTGCCGGTATGGGGACGTAATCATGACGGTCACAGCTGGTTCACTTTCCTGTCCGATCAAGGTAAGGAGGTTCCTACAATCAATTCCCTCATCATGCCGGCCGGTATGCCGTTCTATCCGTATGAGCGTGTGCCGAAAGTATGGAGGGAGACATATTCCATAAACCGTGACCGCGTAAAATACCGAAATACTGCAAATTATGTTCACCCGTTTGAACTGTGTCAGCAGGATGTGACTGACCGTTATTTCAGGACATCCCATGTGGAGGTTCAAATATTCGGTGATGTAAGTCTAAAAGACAGCTACGTATATATAGCTATGGCAGTGAACTCAGCGGGCCCCGAATGGCATGTGCTGGATTACGGTCGTGTCAAACACGGAAAAGCCTGTTTCAGGAATATGGGTCGCAATATGCTCTATGTAGCATTGGGTTATGACGGAAAGAGACTTGTGCCCATAAGCGATCCTTTCATTCTGTGCAAGGACGGTAGTGTACGTACAATTCATTATACCTCAGACGGTCCGGTACGCGCTATGGACATCCGTCGGAAATATTACGAGTCATACAATGTGGTGGATATGCGCCGTCGCATACTTGGTGGCAGGATCCAGTGCTCTGACCATCGTGATTTCAACGATGCTGTCACCCTGTTCACGATAGAGCGTACCGATATTCCCGACAAGATTCCAGTCAGTCCGGAACGTCCTTACCGATACTGGCGTTACCTTTCGCCCGATGGTTCCTGGGGCAGTGTGGCCGAAGTAATGTTCATGGATGCCCTTGGTGTTCCGGTAAAAGGTCATGGAATAGCTGTGCCGCAGGCAGGACAGGATGCAATAGACCGTGCTTATGACGGAAACCTGCTTTCAAATTTTGAAGTAAACCAGCCTGATGGCAACTGGGTAGGAATGGACCTTGGCAGTCCTGGCTATGTGTCATTCGTGAGGATAGTACCCCGCAGCGATGACAACGATGTCTGTCCGGATAATGAATACGAGTTGTTCTATTATGACGGCCGTGACTGGAACTCCCTGGGTTACCGCTATGCCCAAGGGAATAGCCTTCGTTATGACAATGTACCCCTGAATACGTTGCTTTGGCTTAGGAACTACACTCGTGGACGCGATGAGCGTCCGTTCATAGTGGATGACGATGGAAATATGGAGTGGTGGTGATATGAATACATTTTTGCGATTTTCAAATATTGCTTTTCTGTCTGAGGCAGTCTGGTGCATAGACTCCAAGGTATGTATCGGATTGCTTCAAGGCAGATTCAAACGAAGTTGATTGCTAACCATTTATGTGACTGAAAACTGAAAGAGAGAAGTATCCGGATTTGGAAAAGAGAAGGGATAAGACGGCTCCACCCTTGCAAAGTTCGCTGTCAATATCCCTTCTCCGTCCAGGTCCAAAGTTTAACCTTAAAACTGAACGCTGCAAAGATAGTGTATTTTTTTAAGCTGGATTGTTCCATGTCCAAATAGAGGATGCGGAATAGCAAAACAATTTATTTATGAACAACTATTTACAAACCAATTATTTAAAACTATGAAAAAGAAGTATGTGATTGCTATTGTGGCAATGGCATGTGTTTTGTCCGCTAATTTGTTTTTCATTTCTGCCCAAGAGGGAAATGTAAGGTGTAAAGAACTCCTTGTTAAATCTTTATCATTGAATAAGATTGCTTATGCAAGTGATCCTGGAGAGGGTATTTTTGGTCCTAGAGGACCACAGGAAGGTGAAACACAAGATTGTTCAAAAAGACAGGATGGTGGAATTACAACAATAAGTTTTTCAAAAAGTACCAAAACCACTAAAGGCAGAAACCTATTATCGGATTTTAATATTACAGGAAGTGCTTCACTCACAGTCAAGAGAGTCCCTATTTCCCTTAATTCCAATGGTTTCTTCTATCTGACATCTGTTGCTTTGAATGAGGAGACCAGTCAGGTTTCCGGTAGCTACAATGTAGATTTAAGCGAAGTGAAATTGAAAAAAATCACTTGTACTAACAAAGGTTTTACTAAATGCGAAAAAGATCTTAATCCTTGCCAGACATTGATGGACAAGAGCGTAAATGAGTTTAAAAATAATTTTTTGAATGATTAGCAATTGCAGAACTATGAAATACCGGTTAATCCTTTTAGCCCTTTTCTTTCATTTCGTAGTTTCTTGTCATCATTATGAGAAATCCGCTGATGCGGATTTCTCAAATGTGATAAGAATTTTTTATGATTCAGTTTCAACACCTAGGGTTTGTCTGGATGATATTATAGACAGTGTTTATTTTGTCAAGCTTGAGACTAACAGTAAATGCATGATTGGTCAAGTGGATCAGGTAATAGTTAATGATTCATGTATTATCGTTGTTGATTCATACATAGCAACAGCCGTATATGTTTTTGATCTTGAAGGTCATTTCAAGAATGCCATATCCCGGATAGGAAATGCGTCAAATGAACATCTGAGTGTATCATATGTTTATATAAATGAATCAGGAAATGTTTGTATCATGGATAATATAAAACAAAGAATTTCTACTTTCTCAATAGATGGCAGATTTTTATATTCTAATGACATCCCATATTTAAATGTTGGTGTTGAAAATATAAATAATGATACATTGGCAATTTTTGTATCAGATGCAGCAGCATTGAATAATAATAGGGCTGTAGAACGAGCTTGTTATGTTGTGGTTGATCATAAATACAGGCCAGTATATACTTTCGGAGAAGATCCATCTTTTTTTAACCCGGATTTTCACTTGCAAAGAGATCAGAATTTGTATAAATACGGTAATGATTTATATTGCACCCTGAATTTTGGTAATGTTATATATCAGTTGGGTACAAAAGATGCAATGGCCAAATATGAATTGTCTGTTTCTCCTGGACAATTATATTATCCTCGGAAAGAGGATTTTGCCTCAGGTGATGTAATGATTGAGGCTAAAAAAAACTATGTCTCTTTTACGGGCAGTTTTATTGAATGTAAGGACTATTCATTCTTTGAATATCGTTTCCCAAACGTAAAAAGACGATTCCATTATGTGCTCTATAATCATTTAAAGGATAGTGTCATTGCATTGCAGCCTTATGTCAGGGATCCTGTCCTGGCTTTTTTCAGGAATCCATTGACAAGGTCGGGTGACAATACAATAATCTGTGTAAAATCGGTGTCAGATGTTTTGTATCTGAAAGATATCCTGCTTTCTGTTGACCATAGCCCAATGGTAGATTCATTATATTCGGGTTTGGCTATAGATTCCAATCCAGTGTTGTTCTTTTTTGACATAGATATAAACAGATAGGCTATGGACAGATTATTTAAACCTATAATGTTCTTTCTTATTTCAGCCGTAGTTATCTGTAATATATTCCTTTTAAAAAAGACAGTAAAAGAAACTGTAATTCCGCAGAAAGACCAAAATGATAATTCTGACGGTTATCAGACACCTTTCATTGATGGCTTGCAGAACAATGGATATAAGTTGGATAATTTATATCTGCAAAGGTTGAGTGACCTGTCGGCAGTCAAGGCTCAACAATTATTCGATAAACTTGGTGACAGTGTGCTGTTTATATGCAGAACGTCAGTTTATCATTGTGAAAGCTGTGTCATTTATGCTATTCAGAAAGCTTTGGAACTGTTCCAGGATTATGATGGTAAAATGAAATTTGTGTTATGGGGTTATTATGATAATGTCAACTCTTTGAAAATACTGACCCGGACATTTGCAAGACTGGCTCTGGAAGACATATATCTGGCTCCTGATATTGTCCTGCCGCTGGATTCACGTGGTTATCCGTTTTATTTCACCCTTAATAAATCCATGGTTGTCCAAGACATATTCATTCCAAGTAACTATTCACCTGCAAAAACTGATGTCTATTGGAATTTCATTTCAGAAAAATGGAAATAGTATGTCCTACAGATAGGAAATGAATGTCATGATGAAAAGGATATTATACATACTTTTCTCTCTTTTAGGCCTTTTGGTCTTTGTAAAGATATTCATTGCAGAGTCTTTTTCTGTTGCAAGCGGCTCAATGATGCCAACCATACAGATTGGTGATAGGATTATTGTCAATAAGACATTGTTAGGTGCCAGAATAATAAATCCATATTCCAATAGACATAATAGAATTGTCAGACTATATGGCTTTGGCAGAATAGAACCTGACGATATCATCCTGTTCAATATACCGTTTGTCAATGACATTTCCAGTGGCATTTATATGGATTATGGCACATATTATTGCAAGAGGGTGCTGGGTACACCCGGCGATAGGATAGGGGCGGTGGATGGACATTGCTGGAATGACAAGGTTTTGAGGCCAATCGGGGTGGTTCAGGAGCAGGAAAAACTACGATGGATGTTTGACAGCTTGTTCATTTGGAGACAATGCTATGATGTCATTCCTTTGTCCAGGCCCGGTTGGAACATTAAGAACTGGGGGCCTCTGACAGTACCAGCCAAGGGCCTGACTTTACCTCTCGATGACTTTACGCGCCAGCTGTATTGTCAGGTGATTGAGTATGAAACAGGAGAACCGTTGGACGATATAATTACAGAATACACGTTCCAGGAGGATTATTACTTTGCAGTAGGTGACAACGCCATGGACTCATATGATTCCCGTTTCTGGGGCTTCATCCCCGAAGATTTCATAATAGGGATTGTAGCTGGCCAATAATGCCAAAAACGCCACAACAAAAAATCAAAGACATTGAGAATCAGTATTCCGTCGTTATTCCGATAGGTGGGTTGCATGCCCCCTACAATCACAACCTTTTGGAAACTGTCATTGATGCGCTTAAGAGAATTAAATTCCTGCTGTTGTTTCTCTATGGTGGACAGGGTAAAGGCTGACTGGATATAAACACGTTCGTAGCCCTTGTTGCACACAAAATCTACTTCTAATTGTTTGCGTACATTGAAAAATGTTCCCTATTTTTGTGGCTAAATGAAAGTTCCCTATGAAAAGAATATGTAACATATTGATAGTATCAATGATGGCATTAATTATGTCATCTTGCAATAAGGATAATGATAAAACAATTTCACCTCAATTCGTTGACCTTGGCTTAAGTGTTAAGTGGGCCACATTTAATATGGGAGCTTCTGCACCTGAAGAGTATGGCGATTATTATGCTTGGGGTGAAACTGAAACCAAACTCAAATATTTTTGGACAACATACAAGTTTAATAAGGGTTCAGATGATGATGTTCAGCTAACCAAATATTGTACTGATAGCGATAATGGTTATAATGGATTCTCTGATGACATACTTATACTTGAGTCTGATGATGATGTGGCTCACATAAAATGGGGCGGTAACTGGAGAATGCCTTCAAAAGCAGAATTTGAAGAACTGCTTGATACAGTACATAATACGACAATCATAAATGATACTGTGAATCAAGTAATAGGAATAAGGATTTCGAGCAAGTTGGATGGGTTCACCAATAATTCCATTTTCTTTCCCCTTGCAGGGTATAAGGGTGGTTCTAATCCTATCAGCTCTGGTAAGTCGGGACATTATTGGTCTAATACATTAAACTCGTATAGTCCCACAAACTCGTTAGACTTTAGTTTTAAATCAGGAACAGACTTTGAATTATCCACAATAGGCACCCGATATGTTGGTTATTCCGTACGTCCTGTGTGCCCATAACACATTTAGAAAGTTTATAATCAATCATTCAGCTATGAAATAAAAGGCTCCATTTATTTGGGCATCAAAAGAAACGGTTATGAAAAGGATTTTTACGGTTTTGTGCTTAATGCTGGCGGCTGTATGTATGTTTGCCCAGTCGGCTAAGGAGATAGTTTCACGCATGGAAACATTGATGTCGGACCATGAGGATGAGGGGTATGTGATGACTGTTGAGATAAAGATTCCCATTGTTGGTTCTATTGAGACTTTGTGCTACCAGTTGGGTGAAAGATTCCGTATGGAGGTTGCGGTTCTGGACAAGAAGATGATTACCTGGACAGACGGCGCCACTACCTGGGTTTATGATTCGGAGAAGAATGAGGTGGAGATATCGGGCGGTCCTGCTGATACCCAGAGCAATGCCCAGATGTTTGAGGATATTTCGGCCGGTTATGATATAACGATTGACAAGCAGACCGGGGATGCGTGGTATTTATCATGCAAGAAATCCAAAACCAACAAGGATAAGGATGCGCCCAAGAAGATGGATATTGTAATTGCCAAAGGAACTTTCCATCCCATAAGCCTGAGCACAAAGGAAAAGGGCGTTACCCTGACTATACGTGATGTCAAATTCGGTGCAACCCAGGAGCTGGTAACATTCAACAAGGATGCTTATCCGGGCGTAAAGGTTGTTGACAAGCGTTGAACGCGAAACTAAATATAAAGGGGATGACTTGATTGCCATCCCCTTTTTTTGTGCTTATTTAAAGCATTATTTGAAGCCTGTTTGTGCCCACGGGATCCACTTCTGCACCTCCTTGTCTTGCAGCGTTTCGTCAACATACTGGATGATGGTGTTGGCATCCTCCTTGCCCAGCAGGAACTTGTCTATGAAGGCCTCAACCTCAGGGTACTGGCTCTGAGGCAACTGGCAGTGACCGTGCTTGCCCTGAACGGAGAATCCCATACGGTCCTCGATGCCGAACTTTTTCCATACCTCACGGGCAGCTACGCATGATACGTAACCGGCTTCATCGGCCAGCCACTCATAGTCTGTGTTCCCCAGCACCAGCAGGGCGCGGGGGCAAACCAGTGCGCACAGCTCATGATGGTCCATGGGCAGCTTTGATACGTTTTCATCCTTCCAGTCCCACATGGACTCCTTGAACCAATGGGGGTCTGTGTTGCCCAGTGTCTCAACATGACCTAGTGTTTCTGATACACGCCATGCTGCTGCACCGCCGCCACCGGGCTCCTGGGCTATGGTCAGGGCTATGCGCTCATCGAAAGCGCCGGACCACAGGGCCATCTTGCCGGCATATGAGCAACCGGTCACGCCTATGTGTTTCATATCTATCTTGCTGGCGGCGCCCACAATCTCCAGGCCGTCAATGATACGGCTCACGCCCCAAGGCCACATAGCATAGGCTCCGTTCTCAACCAGCTCGGGGTATATCTTGTTTATGGGCTCGCTTCCGCGTTTCTGCTGGTGGGCCATAACCTGCCCCATGTTGAAGTTCATGGTGGCTATCTTGCGGTCAGGGCAGAAATTACGCGGCAGGCTGATGCCAGACATTCCTATCATGAGCGGGAACGGGCCGTCACCCTCGGGGTAGGTAATCTTTGATGTCATGGTCAGCGTCTCGCCGTTGCGGTGAACAATCACGGTAAGGGTGTTGTCCTCAAGCTTGGCTTCGATGTCCTTCTTGTCAACCATTGGTTTCTCACCTACCTCATAGTGATAGAGCTCATGTATAATCTCTGCGCGGCGTTTCTCCCAGTCCTTGAATTTCTTGACCTTCTTTTTACCGTTGGCAAACTCAAACGGGTTGGGCAGTGTCTCCACGCTCTTGGCCTCATCGACAGAGGGGAATGCAGGAGCAGGGTACTTGGAGCCGGTAAACTCCTGGTCATAAACCAGAGGTATTGACTTCTGTGCCATTGCCGGAATCACGGCCATAACAGCTGCCGCAACAAAAAATGTTCTGATTTTATTCATTTCTTTGGTGAATTATAAGTTAATAATCCGTTTTTTATTCATGAATCGGTTTCCAAATATAAGGTTTATAATCCGAAATGTCTTAATAATTTACGGTATTTCTTATATTTGCCGCGTAAACAGAATATCACGGCTATGATTGATAAACCTATCCCATTCAAGGGGCTGCTTATGGCAGCGTTGCTGCTGTTTGGTGTAATGCCTATGGCGTTCTCACAGTCAGCCAATGCCGTTTTTCTTAAAGATGGTACCAAGGTTGTGGGGTATGTGCAGGATATGGATCCTGCGGGCAGCGTAAGCATACGTACAACTGACGGCCAGACGCTTTCATTCCCCATGAACGACGTGGGCAACATCAACTGGTCATACAGGCTGGTAGAACCAGGTCCGGGTCCGCTCTATAGGTACGGTGATGTGTTCCGTTGGAAATATAACAACATGGAACTGACTGACAAGAACTATGACCGTTATTTTGACGATGACCTGTATCATACCTACATAGGTGGCCGCAACCAGCTTAATCTGGGCGGAGCCAGCTGTGTGATAGGGTTGGGGTGCATTATTGTTTCGGCTTTCCAGTTTGACCCTGAGTCCTCCAGGCAGAGCGGCGCTTTCTGGGCTTATTCAGCAGCTGCCGATGCATTCATCTGTCTGGGTTGTGTGCTTACGGGCATAGGCATATCCAGGATGAACTGGGTGGAGAGGACCTTCAACGCCCGTCAGGCTGCCGCCGACAACTCTTTGACATCGCGTATTATGGATTCCATGCGGCTTAATCCTACTGTAATGCTTACCGCCCACAATGATCTGGCCATAGGGGCATCTGTCAGTTTCTCATTCTGACGTTGTTTTGTATTTTTATCCATAATTGAACCATGCTGACACCCAAAAAGATGTGAAATATGTAAAAAATAATGCTCCGGATTGAGTGTGGGAGCGATTATACATTACCTTTGTACCGATAACCTTATTATTAACTAACCTTGTTGGCAGATGATTCGAAGCAAGATCCTTTTCTCAGGAACGGTGATGTTCTTTGTATGCATATGCATGGGCGGAGTAAGCCGGGCGCAGATTGTGGGCCCCCGCACGCTTAATATGCAGCAGGTGGTGCAGTTGGCACAGGAGCATTCCATAGCCTCTATGAGTAACCGTAACAGTTTTGTGGCGTCTTATTGGAGTTTCCGCTCATATAAGGCGCAGTTCCTGCCGTCGCTCAGCCTGAGTGCCGGGTTGGGCCAGTTTAACCGTACTCTCAATAAGGTCCAGAACTACCAGACAGGTGAATGGAACTATGTGGCCGATTACAGCATGAACAATGACTTGTCGCTCTATTTCAGCCAGAACATTCCGTGGACAGGCGGCCGTGTATCGTTGAACACCCAGTTGTCACGCATGGACCAGTACAGCCCCAACAGGATGACCACATATTATGCACAGCCCATATACCTGTCATACACCCAGAGCCTTTGGGGGTATAATGAGTTCAAGTGGAGCAAGAAGACGGAGCCCAAGCAGTATGAGATAGCAAAGCGCCAGTATATTGAGAACATGGAGCAGCTGAGTCAGACCACATTACAACTGTTCTGGAACTGCGTGAGCGCCAAGGAGAGTTATGAGCGTGCCGTTAAGAGCTTTGAGGAGGGCAAGCGTCTGTTCGAGGCTGGGCAGACCCGTTTTGCAATGGGTACCATAAACCGTGACCAGCTTATGCAGATAGAGGTGCGTGTGCTTAATGACTCCCTGAACGTGAGCAACAGCCGCGTGAATATGCGCACCAACATGAACAGGCTCTGTTCTTACATAGGCTATCAGGAGGATACAGACCTTAACCTAATAATAGACTATGATATTCCCGATGTGACACTGGATTACAACGATGTGCTGGAGCGTGCGCTGCAGAACTCCTCTTTCCAGCTTACCCAGGATGTGCAGAATACCCAGGCCGATGCCAGCGTGGCCCGCGCCAAGGCCAACCGCGGGCTCTCTGCACAGCTTAACGCCAGGTTTGGTATGTCGGGGTCGGGCAACAAGCTGGATGACACCTTTGTGCAGCTTAAGGACCAGGAGGTGGTAAGCGTGCAGCTTAACATACCTATTCTGGACTGGGGGCAGGGCCGCGGACGCGTGCGTATGGCGCAGGCTCAGGCCGAGACCACCCGTAACCAGCTGGAGCAGAATATGATAGACTATCGTCAGAACCTCTATACCCAGGTGATGCAGTTCAATGACCAGCGCAGCCAGTGTGAGATTGCCAAACGTGTGATGGAGCTGGCCGATGAGAGCTATGAGCTGGCATTGAAGAACTTTGGCAGCGGCAGCATGACAATGACTCAGCTGGACCAGCTTAAGGACAAGCGTGACGATGCCGTGAGCTCTTATCTGGGCAAGGTGCAAAGTTTCTGGAACTACTATTTCGGGATACGTAAGGCTACGCTTTATGACTATATCTCCGGCACGGACATAAGTGCGGAATTTGATAAAATGGTAAAATAATAAAATGAATTGAGAATTGAAAATTGAGAATTGAAAATTAGCCATGCGGTGCGTGTCATACGCAGGTAAAGCGTATTAATTCTCAATTCTAAACTCTAAATTCTCAATTAGAAAAAGAGATAATATTACAATTATGAAGATACTCAAAGTTTTTACTACAGTATTGGCGTTTGCAGTAGTCCTGACTTGTGTTTGCGGCTGCAAAGGTAAGAAAGAAAAGGAGTCTAAGGAGGATACTACCCAGATGGCACGTGGCAGTTATACGGCCGAAAAGAATGTGGTCACGGTGGTGCCGCTGGAGCGCACGGTGTTCAACAAGCAGCTGGTGTGCAACGGCAAGCTGGAGGCTCAGAGCAAGGTGACGGTTCAGTTTGCGGCACAGGGCACGATAGCCCAGATTAACGTGCGTGACGGACAGAAGGTTCAGAAGGGGCAGGTTATGGCTTCGCTCGACAAGGAGCAGCCCCGCCGTCAGCTGGAGCAGGCACGCCTGGCATATGACAAGGCCGAGATGAGTCTGGCAGACCGCCTGCTGGATTACGGCTACACTCTGGCCGATACCGCCAGGATTCCGGCAGATCAGAAACGAGTGATATATATAAACAGCGGTTTCATAGATGCACAGATAGCGCTTGACAATGCTGAGCGTACGTATAAGCAGTGTGACCTTATGGCACCTTTCAGCGGTAAGGTGGCCAGCCTTAAGGGCCGCGTTCATGAACAGAGCGGGCAGCTGTGCACGCTGATTGATGACAGCCGTTACCTGGTAAGGTTCAGCGTTCTGGAGACCGAGTACAAGTTTGTGCGCGTGGGCCAGCAGGTGCTGGTATCGCCGTTTGTGGATGCCGAGGTTGTGATGAAAGGCACTATACTATCCATAAACCCCACAGTAGATCAGAACGGCCAGATAGCCGTTACGGCTCAGGTTCCCGGAAGCGACAAGCTGATGGACGGCATGAACGTGCGCATAACGGTAGAGAACAGCGTGCCTGACCAGCTTGTGGTACCCAAGAGCGCGGTTGTGATACGTGACAATATGGAGGTGCTGTTCCGCTACAAGGACGGACAGGCCGAATGGACTTACGTGAACGTGCTTATGTCAAATACCACGCAGCATGTGGTGGAGCCTAACAAGGACCGCGGTGCAGAGATGAGCGTGGGTGACCTGATTATCACCAGCGGCAACCTTAATCTTGGTGACGGCGCAGCAGTAGTAATAGAGTAACCGGTTATGTTCAAGGGATTGACAAGACGGCCCATAGCGGTGCTTATGGTGCTGATTGCGGTTATGGTGCTGGGCATAGCCGCCATACGGAAGCTGCCGGTATCGCTGGTGCCCGACATTAACATACCGCAGATAACGGTGCAGGTTACATCGCCTGACCGCAGTGCGCGTGAGGTGAATGACCTGATGCTGCAGTCACTGCGATCGCAGCTGGTGCAGGTGCCTCACCTTACGGATATAGTCTGCACCGCCAAGGACGGCGGCGGACTGATTGAGATGACATTCGAGTACGGAGCCGATGCCGACTACATTTTCATAGACGTGAACGAGCGCGTTGATAAGGCTACCGCCAGATGGGATGCAAGGGAGGAACGCCCCATGATAGCTCGTGCCAGCGCTACCGATATTCCCGCTTTCTTTATAAACGTGTCACTCAGGGAGAGTGAGCGTTCGGGCGGAACACGTCTGCTTGAGATGAGTGACTTTTGCCGTCAGGTGATTACGCGCCGTCTGGAGCAGCTGCCGCAGGTGGCAATGGTGGATATATCGGGTCTGCTCTACCCGCAGCTGCTCATTGTGCCCGATATGGAGAAACTGCGTGCCATAGGATCGGACGAGACCGCGCTGAGCAATGCCATAAACAGTGCCAACGTGACATTGGGCAGCCTCTCTATACGTGACGGAGAGTACCGTTTTGACGTGCGTTTTGAGTCAAGCGTGGTTACGCGTGAGGATGTGGAGAACGTGTGGCTCAAGCTGGGCGGACGTACCTATCAGATAAAGGATCTGGCGCAGGTGCGTGAGGAACAGCAGCGTCTTAAGGGTATGATTACCGCCGACGGCCACCAGTGTGTCACCATGGCCGTGATTAAGCGGTCCGATGCCCGCATGGCAGAACTCCGTGAAGGCATTGAGAGCCTTATGCAGGCTTTTGAGCGTGACTACCCGGACCTGGATTTCCAGATTACGCGTGACCAGACGGAGCTGCTGGACTACTCCATAAACAACATGGTGCGTAACCTTATATACGGTGCGTTGTTTGCCTGCTTGATAATATTCTTCTTTATGCAGGATTTCCGCAGCCCGCTGCTGGTGGTCATTACCATACCTACCGCACTGATTCTGTCATTCCTGTTCTTCTATGTGCTGCATATATCCATAAACATAATATCGCTGTCAGGTCTGGTGTTGGGCTTGGGTATGATGGTGGATAACTCTATCATTACGATAGATAACATAACCCAGCGATGGCAGAAAGGAGAGCTGCTGGAGGATGCCTGTGTATATGGTACTCAGGAGGTGTTCACTCCCATGCTCAGCTCAGTGCTTACCACATGCGCCATATTCATTCCGCTTATATTCATGAGCGGTATTGCTGGTGCGCTGTTCTATGACGAGGCTATGGCTGTTACCATTACGCTGGTATCGGCTCTCATAGTATCGGTAATGGTGATTCCGGTGTTCTACTACAGGTTCTACCGTAACCAGCCCTGCTTTAAACCTAACAAGTTTATCAGTAAGATAAGCGTGGGTAACATGACTGCAGGCTATGACAGGATACTTAGCTGGTTCTTCCGCCGCAGGGGTGTGATGTGGGGCATATTCGGTGCGGCAATCCTGCTGATTGGTGTGCTGTTCATCAATCTGGACAAGCAGAAACTTCCTACACTTTCACACAGTGATACACTGCTCAACATTGAGTGGAACGAGCGCATTCCCATTGAGGAGAACAACCGCCGCTGCGAGAAGATTATGGCCAGGTTCCCCGATATGGTGGAGCAATATACCGCAATGACGGGAGCACAGCAGTTTGCATTGTCACATACCCGCGAGACAGGCCTTTCGGAGGCCATAATCTACGTGAAGGCGGGCGGCACTGATGACATTGACCGCTTTGAGCGGGAGGCCCGTGACTACATAGACCGTGAGTGGCCGGAGGCTGTACACAGCAGCCAGGCATCGGGTAACATATTTGATATGCTGTTCCAGGACAAGGAGGCGCCGGTAGTGGCCCGCATTAAGCGTACCAACGGCCTGACACCTGAGCCTGATGAGCTTACCACGCTGCTATATGCACTGCGTGATGAACTGCCGCAGGTCTATATTCCGCAGCCCGAGTGGAACGAGTATATTGAGCTTATCACTGACCCGGAGCGTCTGGCCCTGTATGACGTGAGTTTCAATCAGATTCTTTCATACCTGCAGAACGCCATGAACGCCAGCTCCGTGCTGCGCATAAGCAAGGGTGATTTCTCCATGCCTGTAGTGATAGGCGTGGGCACAAAGGAGGCCAAGGACCTGATACAGGGCAGCTACATTGATACCCGCGGCGGACGTGTTCCGCTTGAGATTCTGCTCAAGGAGACCCGTAACCGCGACCTGAAACAGATTGCCAGCGGCGTGGATGGTGAGTTCTATCCGCTTGAGCTGAACCTTAAGGGTCGTGAAGCTCGTGAGGCTATGGACAAGATACAAAAGGTAGTGCGCCAGGATGACCGTTTTGACGTAAGCTTTAGCGGCACGTACTTTACCAACCGCGAGATGATTAAGGAGCTTTGCGGCGTGCTGGTAATATCCATACTGCTGCTGTTCTTTATACTTGCAGCGCAGTTTGAGAGTCTGGTGCAGCCGTTTATTATATTGAGCGAGCTGATAATAGACATATTCGCGGTACTGGGCATATTATGGATATTTGGCGAGAGTCTTAACCTGATGTCTATGATTGGTATGGTGGTTATGTGCGGTATAGTAATCAATGACTCCATACTTAAGGTGGATACCATAAACCGCCTGCGTGAGAAGGGTTACGGACTTAAGCGTGCCATTCTGGAGGCAGGCAGCCGCCGTTTGAAAGCCATCGTGATGACATCGCTTACAACCATTCTTGCAATAGCACCCTTCTTAGTGCGCGGAGATATGGGAAGTGATTTACAATACCCACTCTCGTTGGCACTGATATCGGGTATGATAGCCGGTACCTTTGTCAGCGTCTTCTTTGTACCTCTTGCTTATTACGTAATCTATAAGAAATCTTCAAGATGAGCAAAGGTCAGCAAAAAGAGCCAATGGGGACGGTTCCGTTTGGCTCTTTTGAAAAAAAGCCGGATAGAGTTTCTGAGGTTGGCTCAAAAAAGCCAAACGGAACCGTCCCCATTGGCTCTTTTTCCATCATCCTGATAATGATTGTGCTGATGCTGGTGGGAGCCGCCTGCATCCCGCTGCTGAATGTGGAGTACAGCCCCAGACAGGAGAACCTTTCGCTGTCTGTGGGTTTCAGCGGCAAGGGCTCGGCGCGTGTGATAGAGAGCGAGGTGACATCGGTAATAGAGGGTGCGCTCAACACAGTTGAGGGTGTGAGCGACATAAGCGCTTACTCACAGCAGGGCGGCGGCAGTATCACGCTTACTTTCAAGAAGGGCACCAATATGGAGACTACGCGCTTTGACGTATCTACCCGCTTGCGCCAGATAGCATCCAAGCTGCCCGAAGGTACCAGCCGCCCGGAGCCCAGCGGATCGGCCGGTGGTGGAGGGCGCAGCAGCCAGACAATCCTGCGTTACACCATCAATGCCGATATGCCTGCCATTGAGATTGTGCGCTATGCCGATGACCATCTGGTTATCCCCCTGTCGCAGATAGAGGGTGTGGAGGGGGTTCAGACATCGGGTGCCACTCCTTTTGAGTGGGTTATTACCTTTGACCCCAATTCACTGCGGGCAGTGGGCTTGAGCCCCGGCAATCTGAGCGAGGCAATGAGCCGTTATTTCCAGAACAGCATTGTGGGTACGGAGATTAAGGATGACCGCCTGATGCTGGTGCGTCTTAAGACCCGTGACCTTACGGGCGACCTGGAGAATATCCCTATAGGAAAGGTGAACGGACGCATGTACTATATGGGTGACTTTGCCACCGTGAAATACCAGGAGCAGACTCCCAACTCATATAACCGTATAAACGGACTCAATACCATTACGCTCTATGTAACGGCACTTGAGGGTATAAACACCATAACCGTGACCGATGCCGTAAAGCAGAAGATGGAGGAACTCAAGGCTTCGTTACCCGATAACTATGCCATAAAGCTGAAATATGATGCATCGGAAGACCTGAACACCGAGATGCAGAAGATTTTCTTCCGCTCTGTAATATCATTGGCCATTTTGTTGATGTTTGTGCTGGCTGTGAGCCGCAGTTTCAGGTATCTGACGGTTATAGGGCTTACAATTATAGTGAACCTGCTCAGTGCAGTGGTGTTCTACAAGCTGTTAGGTGTGGATATAGAGTTGTACTCTATGGCGGGTATCACGGTATCGCTGGGAATAATTATAGATACGGCGATAGTCATTGCCGACCATTATACGTACTATGGTGACCGTAAGGTGATGTTCTCAATAACAGGAGCACTGCTTACCACTATCGCTGCCCTGCTGCTGGTATTCTTCCTGCCGGAAAGTTCCCGGGCGAACCTGACTGATTTTATCTGGGTTATAGTGATAAACCTTACGCTATCAATTGTGATTGCGTTCCTGTTTGTGCCGGCTCTGTTGGAATATATGCCCCTTAAGAACAAGGGTGTGGTGAACAATACCATGAGGCGTCGTCGCCGTCTGGTGCGCCAGACCGCACGCTATGAGCGTGTGACAGCATGGAGCCGCTCACACAGGTGGGTTTATGTGGTGGCTTTGATCCTGCTGTTTGGCATACCCATTCAGTTGCTGCCCACACAGGTGAGGCATAAGAACCTGGACAAGTGGGATAATGAAAGTAAAGGCGGTCTGGTGGGTCTGTACAACAGGACAATAGGAGGCAAGTGGTACCAGCGTAACAAGGCCTGGTTCGAGTATCCGCTGGGCGGTACACTCAACCTGTTCCAGAAACATTCAAACGGCAGGATGTCATTCAGCCGCAGTGAGGAGAAACGTGATATTGTTCTCTATGTGCGAGCCAATCTGGCAGAAGGACAGAACGTGCAGCAACTGAACGAGATTGTCAAGGAGATGGAGAACTGGCTCCAGCAATACGATGAGATAAGTGACTTCTATACCAGTTTGAGCGGGACATCAGGTTCACTTGAGATACACTTTAAGGAGCCGTACCAGAACACACGGTTCCCGTTTGAGCTTAAGCAGCGTCTGTGGGCCAAGGCCATACGCTATGGTGGTGCCACATGGAATATTCCGGCACTGGATGAAAATGACCAGTACCTGAGTAACAGTGTGTACCGCACCAGCTGGTCAAATCATATTGACCTTTACGGTTACAACTATGACCTGCTGTACCGGTATGCCGAGGACCTTATAGATACGCTCAAACTGAACCGCCGCGTGAACGGACAGGCCGGTTTCACGGCGGGCTACAGCAGCTATGTGAACACCGAGTTCTATATGGATCTGGACCGCGAGAAACTGGTTCGTGACGGAACCAATCTGAACCGGTATCTGACATACCTGAACGAGCAGCTTTATGACAGCAGGGCTGGTAAGGGTGTGTATGAGAATCATCGTATCACACCGGTGCGCCTGGTGTCATCCGAGAAAGACTATTATGACCTGTGGCACATACGCAACGATATGGTGATGGTTGACAGCATGAACACGCGTCTGAGTGACCTGGGCTCGATAGACAAGCGCCGCACAGGACTCTCCATACAGCGCAGCAACCAGGAGTACATGATATCGGTGGGTTATGAGTTCATAGGTTCATATGACCTTAGGGCCAGGATGGAGCATGAACAGATAAAGCGCCTGAACGAGCAGCTGCCCATGGGATTCCATGCCGGCGGCGGCGACAACTACCGTTGGTGGAGTGAGCAGAAACAGCGTACCGCGCTGATTTTTGTGGTGGTGCTGGTCATATTCATGATATGCGCATCCATGTTTGAGTCTTTCAAGGTCCCGCTTGTGGTGGTGCTGCTCATTCCCGTAAGCTTTATGGGGCTGTTCCTGGCGTATCCACTGCTGGGAGTGTCGTTCGGGCAGGGCGGTTTTGCCGCCATGATCATGCTGTGCGGCATCACGGTCAACGCCGGCATATACCTTACCAGTGAGTACCGCACCATAGCGGGGGCATCGGGCAGGACAGGCCTCAAGACCTACATCAAGGCTTATAACCGCAAGATCATACCTACCATGCTCACCATACTGAGTACGGTGCTGGGCCTGATTCCGTTCCTGTTTGACGGCAAGCAGAATCAGTTCTGGTTCAGCTTTGCAGTAGGAGTCATGAGCGGCATGTTGTTCTCCGTAATAGCCATAGTTCTGATAATGCCCGTCTTCTTCCCCATGAAAAAATCTTCGCACTTTTAGTGAAGATTGGTTTTAAAGTTATATCTTTGCTTTTGATTAAATACTATGGAAATTCAATTTGATAAAGATTATTTGAGAGAGTTATTTTATAAAGGGAAGTGTTCTGACAAGAAACACAGGTTTCAACCTCAGATTGTTAAGAGGTATATTGACAGAATCAATATCTTGGAAAGTGTATCAGGTGTTGAGGAACTTTATAGGTATAATTCTCTACATTATGAGGTCCTTAAAGGTGAAAAACAAGGGACTTCGTCTATTAGGGTAAATAATCAATATCGAATTGAATTTATGGTTGAACAGGGTGAGGATAGTGCGTCAGTTAGTATCTGTAACATAACAGAATTGTCTAATCATTACGATTGAGAAGATTATGGGAGAATTAGGATTCGGAGCATACGCAACACATCCTGGTGATGTGATTAAGGATGAGATTGAGAGCAGAGGCATAACACAAAAGATGCTTGCTGACCAGACAGGTATAGGATATACGGTAATAAATGAGATCCTGAATGGAAAAAGAGCATTGACGGAGCGTAGCGCTCTTCTTATAGCTGCTGCGCTTGATATTGATTCTGAACCATTATTGAAACTTCAATATAAGTTCAATATGCAAACGCTTATGAAAGACGAATCATTTTTAAAACGTTTATCGGCAATAAGGAAAATAGCTGTCTCTATCACTTTTTAAGTTAGAGCAATAAGGAGCGCGTTCGTTGTGGCTAACTAAAAAAAGGTTTATTCAACCCCGGCTCTGGGTACAAGAAAAGGGAGGTTTTCGGACCT